>ERZ791837.93-NODE-93-length-62625-cov-3.648809_pt1 | contig 62625 bp, 43 predicted proteins | sample MGYA00510292_ERZ791837 | MGnify/ENA primary metagenome ERZ791837 (study PRJEB30046, sample SAMN00715259) | human gut metagenome | study: EMG produced TPA metagenomics assembly of the A metagenome-wide association study of gut microbiota in type 2...
GGAGCATGGCCCCTTTCCTGCCGGATTTGACAGGCAGAAAGCCGCCGAAGAAGAAGGCGTCCGTAGGCAGTCCGGAACCCACCAGCGCCGTCACCACGGCGGACGGTCCGGGCAGCACGGTGAAGCTGACTTCCTTTTCCTTGAGCGTCTGGATGAGGCGGTACCCCGGGTCACTCACACCCGGCATTCCCGCATCACTGATCACGGCGAAGCTTTCCCCGCCGGCGGCACGGGCGGCGATTTCTCCGGCGCGGGATTGCTCGTTGTGGTCATGCATGCTCATCAGCGGCTTCCGGATTTCATAATGGGAAAGCAGGAGGCCGGAATGGCGGGTGGCTTCACACGCAATGACGTCTACCTTGCGCAGCACGTCCAGCGCCCGCAGGGTGATGTCCGCCCGGTTGCCGATCGGTACCGGGACAAAGTAAACGCTGTATTCCACTTCCGCCATAAGCAAGGATGATCCGGAACAGTAAGGGGCTATCCGTTGGTAAGGGTTTCCGCTATGGAGGTGGCCACCAGCCGCGCCGCATAGGAGAGGGCGTTGGTCCGTGCCGTCTGGATGTTGCCCAGGTCAAAGAACTGGCTCGTTTCCTCCGCAGAGCTGGCGTACAGGACCTCGTTCGTCCTGCCGTCCACCACACGGTATTTGACGGCCAGGCGCAGGCCCAGCTCCGTACTTTTATAGGTGTCTTCCCGGCTGGAACGCAACTGGTCAAAGGTGATGGAGTATACTTCCCCCTCCACCCGGATGTCCGCCCCGGAGCGGGTACTCAGCTTGTAGGTGCCGTCCCGCTGGAGTTCATCCGCCAGAGCGCCGGTCACCAGTGTGGCGGCGCGGGGTTCCAAGGAGTTGTTGGCAAAGAGGCAGACCTGGACGGTTTTCGCAAATTCCAGCTTGGGCGGCTTGGTGCCCCCCAGCTGGTAGCCGCAGGAACCGGCCAGCAGGCACAGGGCGGGCAGAAGGAGTTTAAACATGTGCCGGATGCGGTTCATGCGGAGGGAGGGTTCCTGTTATTTGCTGGTGACGCCCAGTTTTTTCAGGCGCGCCTTCGCCGTAGCGGCGGCGGCTGGATTGATGCTGCCCTTGGAGGCCACTTCCTGGTAGCAGAAGATGGCCGCATTGGTATCCTTCATCTTGGTAAGGTAGTATTCCGCCACTTCCAGCTGCTGGGAGACCAGTTCACGCTTCATGGCGGCCAGGTCGGAGCGGGCGGCCCCGGCGCGGGAGCTGTTGGGATAACGCTGGAGATAGTCTTCATACGCTTCCTGGGCGCGGGCCACATTGACGTGGTTGCGGTCCCCGTCAGCGGCAGCCTGGCGGTACAGGGTGGCTATCTGGAGCTGGGCCGTGGGGGCCAGCGGGGAATGCGGGTGGTTGTCCACCAGGTTCTGGTATGCTTCAATGGCCTCCTTCATCCGGCCGCGGGCGGCCAGGTAGCTGCCCAGCACGTTCATGGCCTGCGGGGCGGTGGGGGCGTACGGGGCGTTGTCGCGCACGTGGTTCAGCCATTCCGTGACGTTCTTGGGGTCCATCCTGACGTCAAACATCCATAGCACGCGGTTGGTCAGCGCGCCGCTCGCCGCGCCGAAGGCCATTTCCTTCTGCCGTTCCATGGCCTGCTTGTACAGCGGACTGTCCGGGTGGCGGTCAATGAGCTTCTGGTACTGGTCAAAGGCATCCGCAGGTTCCTTGCGGGCTTCATAGAGTTCCGCCATTCTGAACCGGGCCTGCGGCGCCTCCTTGGAAAGGGGGTGCTTTTCCACCACCCTCCTGTATTTCTTGATGGCGCCGGAGAGATCGTTCTTCGCTTCCTTCGCCCTGGCTTCCTGCATCAGGGCGATGGCCTGCTGGTCCACCATGCGGACGGTTCCGGGGGGCGGGGGCGCTTCCGAAGAACACTGGCACAGCACCAGCGTTCCGGAGACGGCGGCCATCATGACAAGCAGCTTTTTCACATTCATGACTTTACAGCAGAAAAAGAGGGCGCGTCAACCCGGTGAACGCAGATTGACGCGCAAAAAAGAGTTAATGGCCCTTACCGTACACGGCTTCAGCGTCAAAAACAACGCCTCCGTCAGCTTCGCGCAGCGTGACGGGTTCCCCCTGGGGCTGGGCCTTCAGTTCGTCGCCAAAAGGCACGGAACGGTAGAAGCAGGAGTGATGCCCGGTGTGGCAGGCTCCGGCGCCGCACTGGTCCACCAGCACGATCAGGGCATCCTGGTCACAGTCAATCAGGATTTGCTTCACCTTCTGCACGTGGCCGCTGGTCGCGCCCTTGTGCCAGATTTCCTGGCGGCTGCGGGAATAGTAAACGGCTTCCCCCAGCTCCATGGTCATGCGCAGGGATTCCGCGTTCATGTAGGCCAGCATCAGCGGTTCATGGGTAACGTGGTCCATGGCGAGGGCCGGAATCAGGCCGTTCTGGTCAAATTTGGGGGCGAATTCCACGCCTTTTTCCACATTCACCTTGCCGCGGTCGGCAAAGACAATCCGGGATGAGATGTCATTTTGTTCCATAACCGGGCCCCTTAGTACATGAAATATCCGACATATACCAATCTTTTCTGTTGCCCTGACGCAACGAAATGGTTTCATAGGGAGCGTATGGCATTCACGGCACCCCAAGCGTTCGACCTGCTCCGCACCGCCTTCTCCCGCAACCGGCTTCCCCATGCCCTGCTTATTGTGGGAGACGAACACCAGGGAGCCTCCCGCCTGATTCTTCAACTGCTGGAGCTGATGAACGGCATCCGGGCGGACCACCTGGACGGCGTGCGGGACGAGTACTGCCGCCTGGTGCGCCCCAAGTCCAAGTCACGCCGCATCCTGCGGGACGACATCCGCGCGGTGGAGCCCTTCCTGCAGCAGCGCGCGGCGGAGGGGAAATGGAAGATAGCCGTGTTCATGGATGCGGAGCGCATGAATGACGAGGCCGCCAACGCCTTCCTGAAGACCCTGGAAGACCCGCCCAGCCAGTGCCTGCTTATTCTGTCCACCTCCCAGCCGGACCAGCTTCTCCAGACCATCATTTCCCGCTGCGTGCGCGTCAACCTGCTGCAATCCGCGGAGTTCAGGCTCACCCCCATTCAGGAGGCCCTGCTGCCCCACTGGCTGGAGACCTGCCGCAACCTGGACAATGACCTGGCCGCGCTTGCCTTCCGCAGCAAGTTCGTGGACGTCATGACGGAGGCCAAGGCCGCCATCACCAAAAACCTGAACCAGGCCCTGAAGGATGAAGCGAAGGAAGCCGCCCAGGGCACGGACACCTCTGACTGGGAGTCCCGCAACAAGGACGCGAACGCCGCCCAGATAGAAACGGAATACCTGGAACAGCGCAACCAGGCCCTGGAACTGCTCATCAGCTGGTTCGGCCAGGCGGCCCTGATCGCCTCCGGCGCCCCGGAAGTCACGCCAATTCACCCGGAGGTGCGCACGCTGGCCGCGCAGATGCCCGTGAACGAATTGCTGAAGCGCATGGAAGCCCTCAACAGGCTCCGCGACGATTTGAATTTCAACATTCATGAAGCCCTGGCGCTGGATGTCCACCTGCTGGCCGCCGTCGGGTCTTCCTGAATGAAGACTCCCTCACCTCCCCTACCCCACTATGACCTACTACTCCCGTCTGCTGTTGTCAGCCGCCGTCTTCCTCGGCTGTTCGCCCGCCGTCCGCGCCGTCACCCCGGAAGAAGGAAGGCGCCTTTACCTGGAAGCGAAAGAAGGAAATGCGGAATCCCAGTACCGTATGGGCCTCTGCTTCCTGAAGGGAGACGGCGTCAAGCGCAGCTCCTCCCAGGCCAAATTCTGGTTTTCCAAGGCGGCCAGGCAGGGGCACCGCACGGCGGAACGCTCCCTGCGCCTGATTCCCAAAAAGGCTCCGCTGCCCGTGGACCCTTCCGCCGACCGCGCCACCCGAGAGAAGAAGGGGCTGGAATTGTATGAGTACCTGTACAAGCTGAAGGATTACAGGCCCGCGCGGGAAAGCACAACCACCTCCGTCACCATCAACGGCAAGAGGAAGTATGACAAGCTGCCGGAACAGGGAACGAAGCCGGAGCTTTCCAAAGTGAGCGCCTTCATCCGCGCCGGGGCGGACGTAAATTACCAGGGTGAGGGCATCAGAGGGGATAATTCCTGCGCTCTGGCCCTGGCGCTGGACATGCAGTTTTTTGAATTGGCGGACCTCCTGATTGCCAACGGGGCGGACGTCAATCTGGAAATTGGCCGGTCTGACGAGTATAAAAACGCTTCTTCCTCCCTTCTTTCCAGGCATTATTTCAATCCCAGGACTCCGCAGGCAGCCTATCTGCTGGAGCACGGGGCGGACCCGGATTATGTGTGCAACGACGGCAAAACACTGCTGATTTCCGCCGCCAGGTACGGGAATGAGGAGAGCGTCAGGTTCCTGCTGGAAAACGGTGCGGACCCCAATAAACCCAACGGCAAGCCGCGGCTAGGCCATTACAAGCCGGCCAATTCGGAAACGGCCCTTTGGGTGCTCGCGGACGTTTCCGGCCTTCAGGAAAATTCCATAAACGCCGCCGCCAAATTGTTGATTGAGCACAAGGCGGACGTGAACTTCCGCGCCAGGGGCGGAGCCACTCCCCTGGACCGCGCCATCGCCACCGGAAAGAGCAGCCTGGCGCGCATCCTGAAAGAAGCGGGGGCCAAAACCTCCAGGGAATTAGACGGCAAATAAGGTGCGGAAGCTCAGCCTTTTTCCCCTCCCTGCCGGAGGCGGGGGACAAGAATTTCCTCATAGGCGCGGAATTTCTGCTCATACGTCAGCCGCGCCGCCGCCGGACTGGTGGAGGGCATCTGGATGATGGCAGGGGTTTCCCGGAGGAATAGTTCCGGAAAATACCGCTTGAGGTATTTATGGGAGGCGGTTCCGTTGCAGCAGACCGTGCAAATGCCGGGAAAACATTCCAGCAGGGCGGCAATGTCATTGGGCTGTTCCTGGGAGATGTGCTGGTCCAGGCTGCCGGGCCTGACGCCGGAGGCCACCACGTCCCACAGCCCCACCCCGCCCCGGTTGAGCAGGGACAGGCGTTCCCCATACGGCAAAGAGGGGTCAAAACCCAGCAGGGTGCCCATGATTTTCCAGAAGGCGTTGCGCGGATGGGCGTAATACTGGGCCTGCCGCAGGGATTCATCCCCCGGCAGGGAGCCGAGCACCAGCACGGAGCATTCCGGCGTGACGGAGGGAGGGAAGGAGCATTTCTTCACGGCGGGAAGCGGTCAGGGGTTCTGCATGCCGGAGTACCTGCGCACCTCCTTCATCCCCACCTCCTGCCGGAGCAGGGAGGAGAGCCACGAATGGCTTCCTACCGCCGGAGCCAGGTTGAACCGCTCCGGCCTGGTGATGCGCGTGAAAATGACGCGCCTGATCTGGGATTTGGGCACCGTCTTGGCTCCGTACCCGTCCGGCATGTTGGAGGACCAGAAGGTGACCGTGTCCCCGCCGTCCTTCACCAGGACGGTCAGGTGGCCGGATTCCCGGCGCCCAATGTGGTCCGTCCAGAATATCTTCATGAAGTCTCCGGGCCGGGCCTTCCGCCAGTCTTCAAAGTTGACGCCGGCGCCCAGCCTGTGCACCAGCACGGCCAGGCCGGGGCCATTGGCATTCGCCCAGCCCCACGGCCCTTCGCCGTCATGCTGGCCCAGGCGGGGAATGAGGGCCAGCCACGCGCGCTCGGAAATAACGGGCTGCGGCTGGGCTGCGTCCCATAGTTGCAGGGATTTTAAAAGGAGCAGGTAGCAGGCGGAGGAACAGAAGGAGGGGGTGGCCTCCCGGAGAAGGAAGACGGGACGGCGCGTGCGGGGATCCCAGCGGCAGGTTTTCTGCGCCAGGGCTTCCATGGCCTCCCTGTTGGTCTTGTAGCCTCCGCCCTTCCGGAATTGGGCAAGTCCGGCGCGCAGGGACTGGTACCAGGCGGCCTCTCCCGGAGTCATGGCCGCACCCCGGCCCGCGGGGGCGCGTTCCGCCGCCGTCACGGCTGCGGGCCACAGCAGCCCGAGGCAGCAAATCAATATCAGGGCATTCCTCATCCTTGCCCCACAGGGTATACGGGCGGCGGAAAATATCAAGGGCGGATTGCGCGCGCAACGCTGTACGGAAAGGGAAAAAGGCCATAGCTTTTCCCCGGAATTCCTGTTGTTTTGTCTGGACTTATCGCAGAACGTCCCTTACTGTGCGTCAGGTCACGCGCCGGGTATGCGGAGCGGAGAGGCAACGCACCTTGGGCGGACCTTGTTTCCGGTATTTATTTTTAACCACCACGGACCACATAGAGGCATCATACCATGGCAAAACGCGAAGACATCCGCAAAATCCTCATCATCGGCTCAGGCCCCATCATCATCGGCCAGGCCTGCGAGTTCGACTACTCCGGCACCCAGGCTTGCAAGGCCCTGCGCGCTGAAGGCTACGACGTCGTTCTGGTGAACTCCAACCCCGCCACCATCATGACGGACCCCGGCATGGCGGACCACACCTACATTGAGCCTCTGACCGTAGACCGCATCACGGCCGTGATTGAAAAGGAACGCCCGGATGCCCTGCTGCCCAACCTCGGCGGCCAGACGGCCCTGAACCTGGCCTCCAAGCTGAATGAGGAAGGCATCCTGAAGCAGTACAACGTGGAAGTCATCGGCGTGGACCTGGAAGCCATCGCCCGCGGCGAGGACCGCATCATTTTCAAGGAAACCATGGACAAGATCGGCGTGCCGGTGGCCAAGTCCGAACCCGTCTATACCGTGGAGGAAGCGGAAAAGGTGGCCGCCGAGCTGGGCTACCCCGTCGTGCTCCGCCCCGCCTACACCATGGGCGGCACGGGCGGCGGCATCGTGTACAACGTGGAGGAACTGCGCCAGATCGTCCCCCGCGGCCTGGCCGCCTCACTGATCAACCAGGTGCTGGTGGAAGAATGCGTGCTGGGCTGGGAAGAACTGGAACTGGAAGTCGTGCGCGACGCCAAGGGCGAGAAGATCACCGTCTGCTTCATTGAAAACGTGGACCCCATGGGCGTGCACACCGGGGACAGCTTCTGCGTGGCCCCCATGCTGACCGTTCCGCAGGAAGTGCAGGACAGGCTTCAGGACTACTCCTACCGCATTCTGGACGCCATCGGCGTCACGGGCGGCACGAACGTGCAGTTTGCCCACAACCGTGAGGACAACCGCATCATCGTTATTGAAATCAATCCCCGCACGTCCCGCTCCTCCGCCCTGGCCTCCAAAGCCACCGGCTTCCCCATCGCCTCCGTGTCCACCAAGCTGGCCTCCGGCATCACGATGGACGAGCTGCCCTACTGGCGCAAGGGCTCCCTGGAAAAGTACGAGCCTTACGGCGACTACGTAGTCGTCAAGTTCGCCCGCTGGGCCTTTGAAAAGTTCCCCAAGGCAGCCGACAAGCTGGGTACCCAGATGAAGGCCGTGGGGGAAGTGATGAGCATCGGCCAGAACTTCAAGGAAGCCTTCCAGAAGGCCGTGCGCTCCCTGGAAATCGGCCGCGCCGGGCTGGGCCGCGTGAAGAAGCTGGAAGCCCTCACCACGCCGGAACTGCGTGAAAAGATCACGTACGGCAACAGCGAACGCTTCTTCCAGATTTATGAACTCCTGCGCCGCGGCGTGACCGTGGAGGAAATCGTGAAGCTGACCCGCATCACCCCGTTCTTCATTGAACAGATGAAGGAACTGGCGGACTTTGACTTCTCCCTGGACGGCCAGGACTGGGATTCCCTGCCTGTGGAAACCCTGCGCCAGGCGAAGAAAATGGGCTTCTCCGACAAGTATCTGGCCCAGATCTTCAACGTGCCTGAAAAGGCCGTCCGCACCCGCCGCCAGGAAAACGGCATCACTGCCGCCTACCGCATCGTGCCCGTCAGCGGCGTGGAACACGCGGAATACTACTACTCCACCTACAGCGGCGCAGAGGATGAAGTGCCCGTGAACGACAAGAAGAAGATCATGATCCTGGGCGGCGGTCCCAACCGCATCGGCCAGGGCATTGAGTTCGACTACACCTGCGTGCACGCCGCCTTCACCCTGCGCGACAACGGGTATGAATCCATCATGGTGAACTGCAACCCGGAAACGGTCTCCACGGACTTTGACACGGCCAACAAGCTGTACTTTGAACCCGTGACCGTGGAAGACGTGCTGGCTATTTACGAGAAGGAAAAGCCGGAAGGCGTCATCGTCCAGTTCGGCGGCCAGACCCCGCTCAATATCGCCCAGGCCCTCAAGGACGCCGGGGTGAAGATCATGGGCACCCAGCCGGAAGGCATCCGCCTGGCGGAAGACCGCGAATACTTCCGCGAACGCATGATCGCCCTGAATATTCTCCAGCCGGAAAGCGGCACCGCCCGCTCCCTGGAAGAAGCCGTGGAACTGGGCCGCCAGATCGGCTACCCGGTGATGGTGCGCCCCTCCTTCGTGCTGGGCGGACGCGGCATGGAAGTCATTTACGATGAAGAAAACCTGAAGCGCTACGGCGTGGAGGCCATCCAGGTCAGCCCGGAATACCCCATGCTGATCGACCGCTTCCTGGACAACGCCATTGAAGCGGAAGTGGACGCGCTGGCCGACGGCACGGACACCTTCGTGGCCACCGTGATGGAACACATTGAGCTGGCCGGCATCCACTCCGGGGACTCCGCCTGCGCCATTCCTCCCGTGACCATCGCCCCCAAGCACGTCCGCACTATTGAGGAACACGCCGCCAAGATCGCCAAGGACTTCCAGGTGAAGGGCATCCTGAACGTGCAGTTCGCCATCTGCGATGACGAGGTGTACATCATTGAAGCCAACCCCCGCGCCTCCCGCACGGTGCCCATCGTCTCCAAGGTCACGGGCATCTCCATGGCGCGCCACGCCACGGAAATCATGCTGGGCAAGAAGCTCAAGGACCTGGGACTGAAGCCGCGCGCCTGCCGCTTCATCGGCGTGAAGGAAGCCGTCTTCCCGTTCAACATGTTCCCGGAAGTGGACCCCGTGCTGGGACCGGAAATGCGCGCCACGGGTGAAGTCATGGGCATTGCGGACAACTTCGGCATGGCCTACTACAAGGCCCAGGAAGCCGCAGGCTGCATCCTGCCCACCTCCGGCAAGGTGCTCGTCACCGTCTCCGACCGCGACAAGAAGTTCATTGAACCCATCGCCCGGGACCTCATCTCCCTGGGCTTCAAGATCGTCTCCACCGGAGGCACCGCGGAATACCTGCGCGGCCAGGGCGTGGAAACGGAAGTGGTCAACAAGCTGCATGAAGGCCGCCCGAACCTGGGCGACATGATCACCAACAAGCAGATTGACCTGATCATCAACACTCCGGTGGACCGCACCAGCATGATTGACGACTCCTTCATCCGCATGCAGTCCATCCAGAAGAAGATTCCGTACATGACCACCATCGCCGCCGCCAGAGCCACGGTGGAGGGCATCCGTTCCGCCCAGCATGTGAAGGTATCCCCCCGCTCCCTCCAGGAATATCATTCCTGAACGCGGACAGCGCCAGCCATTTAAAAGGAATGCCCCGCATGCGTTTCCGGCATGCGGGGCATTTTTTTAACCGGAAATCCTATTGCCGGGTGACTTTCAGGCGCAGGAAGCGGCGCGCGTTTCCGCCGTGCACGGGCTCCGGGTCTTCAAAAACCGCTTTCGTTTTTCCCTTTGTTTCCATGACTTGAACGGGCGCCCACGTTTCCAGATCAGGGGAACACTCCACGGAATGCTCCACGTCAACGGCCTCCGGATTAACGGGCCATTCAAGCACAAGGCGGCTGTCGCCGTCCTCCTTTTCCCTGACTGTAAGCCGGGTAACGCTTCCGCAGGGCTTGAGCGGGTCAAGCCCCGTGGCGTACTTCACCAGATTGGAAATGCCGTCCCCCGCCGGGCATGCGTCCGGATCCATTTGATCCTCCGGCGTTCCGGCCGGAAAGCGATCCTTCTTCCATTGGTCATACGGGCTTCCGGCCTGCGTGATGGAAAGAAGGCGGGTCAGCCCTTCCGGCGTGGTCACCTGCATGGAACCGTTTCTGGAAGCGGAGGAATTGTTGGGGGCAGCCGTCACGGTGAAACTCCCGTCTCCATGGCCGGAGAGTGTTTCCGTCACGGCCCAGGACACATTGGAAGCAACGTTCCATGCGCCCTCGGAAACAACGTCTATCCCCACGCTCCCGGCGCCCCCCTGCCCAGGGAAACGGTCGCCCATAAAGAACCGGCCACACAGCATAAGTTGCTTGGTATAAAAATCAGCCCTTGACGCCGGATTAAAAATCCGGCCATTGCCGTTAACCGTTTCCGGCTCTTCTTTTACGGCATTTCCCCAGGGGAATTACGCCTCTGTTATCTCCGCACAGACCAGCGTGGCGTTGTCCTGGTTGGGAGCGCCGTCCCTGATGATGCCGTCCAGCACGGAACGCACCAATTCCTCTGCGGAAAGCATGGACAGGTAACGCATGCCGGCAGGCCCCAGGGAGTCCAGGTAAGGCCCCACTCCGTCACTGGCCACCAGCAGGCGGTCTCCCGGCAGCAGGGGGAAACAGTCATCCCTCAGGTCCACGTGGGGCACCTCCTTCCCCATCAGGGCGGAAGTCAGGGAATGGCGCGCGGGATGGCACAAGGCCTCCTCCCTGGTGATGGAGCCTTCCTCCACCATCTGTTCCAATTCCGCGGAATATTGGTGCAGTGCATTGAGCAAAAACATTTGTTCCTCCCGGACCAGCAGGAGAAGGGAATCCCCCACGCTGGCCCAGCGCAGCCCCTCCGCGCCAATCCAGGCGGCTACCAGGGTAGTGCCCATTTCGTCGTTGGAGCCTCTCTTTTTCCGGACAATCCGCACCTGTTCATTGGCCGCGTGCACGGCGTCCTTCAGCCTCTTTCCGGGGGCGGCACGCCCCTCCCGTTCAAACGTCCGTGAAAATCCTTCCACGGCGGCACGGCTGGCCAGCTCCCCTCCGGTATAGCCCCCCATGCCATCCGCCAGAACCATCACCAGCGCATCATCCGCCGCCAGGATGGAAAAGGAATCCTGCTGATTGCTCCGGGCGCCCAGAATCTGGTCCCCATGCAATCCGGACACCAGGAAAGGTTCTTGAGAAGAAGGCTGCTGCATCATGTGGGAGTTTATTCTAACATATCCCTTTTCCTGAAGAAAGCGGGAAGATGGCGAGGGAAGCAGTTGCTGCGCCGGCACTCCTCTCCGGGCCAGCCACGGAAAGCTTTCCACCCATCACCGGACGGATACTCTCCATCTGTCTGCTCCCGGACAAACGGCAGGGCATCCACCGGAGATTATCCAAGATAGGCAACGGTTTCATGGGGAATCGTGAGCTTTCCACCCGTTTGGAACCGGTCAAACAGGTGATTGAGGGCTTCCAGCCACGCGGCATAGCCCTCTTCCCGCTCTCCGGGGGAATAGGAAGAGGAAAGCATGCGCCTGATGTACTGTTCCCGTGTATAAGACAGCTCGTTCGGAAAACGGAAAACCTGGAAATGGTGGTCAAAAAAATCGGCTATCCTCTCCTGAATATCCGCCAGTCCTCCGCTGAACCCGTAAAACCGGGGACAGTACAGGCGATGGATGCGCCCTTCCTCCAGAACCGCCGGAGCGTCTTCCACCCTGGAATTCCAGATCAGGGCAATCTTTCCTCCCGGAACCAGGATGCGGCGGCATTCCCGTTTAAACGCGGCGGCATCAAACCAGTGGAATGCCTGCGCCGCCGTCACCAGGTCTACGGAAGCATCCGGAAGCAGGGTATGTTCCGCCGTGCCGGGCACGGAATGGAAAAGGGGGAACTCCCTCAACAGCCTCTCCGCTTCTTCCCTCATGTCATTATTGGGTTCCACGCCATACACGGTCCAGCCGCGCTCCAGCATGGCGCGGGACAGAATGCCCGTACCGGAGCCCGCATCCGCTGCGCGGAGGGGTGAACCCCCTTCTTCCTGCGCCAGCATGTCAAGGAGCGCCTCCGGATAACCGCGGCGGCCCTGGGTGTAGGAAGCGGCTTTTCCGGTGAATTTGCCTGTATTATCCATCACTTCGTCGGGAAATGTTTTTTCCGGGTTCAAAGGTAAAACGCCGCCGCACCGCTTTGCCAGCGCCAATCCCGTTCCATGGCGCAGAAAAATCTTTCCGCCAAAATCCTGTCACAATCTTCCGTCTCACTTTCTCCACGGCTTTCCGTGCCTGTGCCGCGAACCCTGGCAGGAGCGGCGCCGGTGCCCACTCCCGGCTTTACAAGTCTTTCAGGAGCTTTTAGTATCGGGATCAGGCCCCCGCCCCTTCCGGATTGCCCCCTGCTCCGGGAGAACAAAGCGTCTGCGGGCTTGATCTCCAGACCGCTCCGCCCATGTTCGGATATTACAGACTTGCTTCCGCCGTCCCCCAGCTCCGCGTAGCTGACGTGGACTACAACATTGACCAGCTCATGGCAGGATTCCGGCAGGCTGCGGCAGTCGTCTTCCCGGAGCTGTGCATCACGGGTTACTCCTGCGGGGACCTCTTCTTCCAGCCGCGCCTGAGGGAGGCGGCCCTGAATGGCCTGCGCCGCTTTGCGGAAGCCACAAAAGGCACCAGGACAGTTGCCGTGGTAGGGCTGCCGTTCCTGTACGGAGACGCCCTGTATAATACCGCCGCCGTGGTGCAGGGAGGACGGATTCTGGCGCTGGTTCCCAAAACAATGCTGCCCAACTACCGGGAATTCTATGAAAAACGGCAATTCACTTCCGGCAGGGAGCCGGGCGCGGGCGTACGGGAAGTCACGCTCAATGGCGCACTGGTTCCGTTCGGCACGGACATCGTCTTTCATGATGAAGCCTCCTCCTTCAGCTTCGGCATAGAAATCTGTGAAGACCTTTGGAGCGTCATCCCTCCCAGCTCCATGCTGGCTCTGCAAGGCGCCAGGGCCATCTTTAATCCGTCCGCCGGAACGGAACTCACGGGCAAAGCCGCCTACCGCCGCGAACTGGTCAAACAGCAAAGCGGAAGATGCCTCTGCGCCTATGTCCTGGCCTCCGCCGGAGTGCATGAATCCACCACGGACGTGGTATTTGGAGGGCATTCCCTCATTGCGGACAACGGCAGGCTGGCGGCGGAAGGCGAACGGTTCCGCAGGGAAAGCACCCTGATCCTGGCAGACGTGGACTTTGAACGGCTGGCGGCGGCGCGCCTCTCGGAAAGCTCCTTTAACGACAGCAAGGCATTACTCCCCTCCGTAAACACCCTACATCTCACGCTGGCGGAGGAAGTCCCCCCCTCCCCCGGCCTGGAACACGCCTGCAATCCTGCGCGGCCCTTCCTGCCCCCGCCCCCGCACCGCCGGGAGCGCTGTGAAGAAATCATCGCCATCCAGACGGCGGGGCTTGCCAAGAGGATGGAACACACGCATGTCCAAAGGCTGGTGATAGGCATCTCCGGCGGCCTGGACTCCACGCTGGCCCTGCTCATTTGCGCGCGGGTATGCCAGGCGCTGGACAAGCCCGCTTCCGCCATTCTGGCCGTGACCATGCCGGGCTTCGGCACCACGGACCGGACACACACGAACGCGGTGAACATGTGCCGCCTGCTGGGGGTGGAACTCCGGGAAATCCCCATTTCTGAAGCCTCTCTCCAGCACTTCCGCGACATCGGGCACGATCCGGCGGAGCGCACCACCACTTACGAAAATGTACAGGCCCGCGAGCGCACGCAGATTCTGATGGACCTGGCCAACAAGATGGGGGGTCTGGTGGTGGGCACGGGCGACCTGTCTGAAATAGCCCTGGGGTGGAGCACCTACAACGGGGACCACATGTCCATGTATGCGGTCAACTGCTCCATTCCGAAAACGCTGATTCGCTGCCTGATTGAACACATTGCCGCCCAATCCTCCCCGGAACTGGCGGCTACCCTCCTGGACATCAACAATACCCCCGTCAGCCCGGAACTGCTGCCGCCGTCCGACGACGGCACCATTGAACAGCGGACGGAAGACGTCCTGGGGCCCTACGACCTGCACGACTTCTTCCTGTTCCACTTCATCAAATACGGCGCACAGCCGGAAAAAATCCTGTATCTGGCGGAAAACGCCTTCCGGGATGAATTCCAGCCGGACTTCATCCGCCGGTGCCTGGGCGTCTTCATGCGCCGCTTCTTCCGGCAGCAATTCAAGCGGAGCTGCATTCCGGACGGCCCCAAGGTGGGCACCATCTCCCTCTCCCCGCGCGGAGACTGGCGCATGCCTTCCGACGCCTGCGGAACCGTCTGGTCAAACGGCCTTTCCCATAGCTGAAGCCCCTGCGGCGGAGAGTGATGCTACGGGAGAAGCTGCATTTTTCCGGCTTTGCCGTTCAACGGCACGGGATTCCTTTAATGGCCCGGAGCCAGCTTCAAGCCGATGATACCTATCAGCAGGAACGTGGCCGCCAGCATGCGCCAGACATTGGAAGAATCCCCAAACCACAGGATGCCCACCATGAACGTGCCCAGCGCGCCGATGCCCGTCCATACGGCATAAGCCGTACCTATGGGAATGTTCCGTTGCGCCAGCCACAGCAGGAAGCCGCTCAGAGCCATGCTGAACACGGAGAACGCAATGCAGGCGGCAAACCTGCCGGAACCCGTGCCGGGCGCCTGTGAAAGCTTGAAGCCCAAAGGCCATCCGATCTCACAGAGACCGGCCAACACCAGATAAATCCAGGACATATATTGAAACGGGGAATCATCTTCCGTTCGCCGGCCTTCCCGAATGGGAAAAGCTCCAAGGGCAACGGATGCCTTGGAGAGTACCTGTAGCCGCCCCGGAATCAAGCCGGCAATGCATGCGTACCCTGTCATCGGGAAAAGCAACTATGCGGAGTGGCATGTAGTGATAAAAGAATCCTTTCACATTCTAACAAATATAGTGCAGGCTTTTTAAACCTGCACTATATTTATATAATTCTTAAAATTAAAGGCTTATATAAGTTTCAATCCACGCATAACAATTCATGCGAACAACACATTTATACTCCAACAAGCGCCCAAGTCAACAAGCGCCCAAGTCAACAAGCGCCCAAGTCAATTCACCTTCTTATAGAAGCCTTTAAAAAAATCCTTGAACTCTCCGAAGAATTCGGGTAGTGTCTGCTCATCGTTCAACTCATACCAAAAAAAGCTAGAAAGAACCCCTCCTTTCTAGCTTTTAAGATTACTACTTCCGAACTTCAGGGAGACCTAGGAAGCATAATGTCGCAAACATATGCTATACCTTTCTATATATATGTCAACTCTGAAGATAGGAAGTTGTTCTCCCAAAGAGCGCATCAACCCATAGAGTATAGCCATCATATTATGAAAGGAAATCAACGTAGAAAACGTCCTATATATATAGCATTTCAAATTAATATGAATATATCCAGTAAAGTAATTAGATATATTTTTATAATATTATTATTATTATTTCGCGTGATTTTAACAGATTCATTCTCATTCGTTTGGACCCATCACCATATTTACTAAATTCATTCTGTAAGTGTGAGAAATAGATCTATTTCTCACACTTACATTATATTAATAATAAATATATTACGCAAACGAGATAGAGAAATCGACAAAAACTCAAAGAATATTTTTGATCGTTTCCAGCGTCTTCTTCGGTTTTTCCGCTGCCTGCTTCCGCGCTACCCGGTCCACGAGGTCATCCACCAAATGCAGAGTAGGCCCCGTGTACGTATCCCGATACCATTTCAGAAGAAATCTCTGCTGTCCGTCACGGCTCTTTATGCTGAACCCTGATTTAAGCTGTGCGGGAGAAAGGGCCGGCCAGGTATAGGGCCGTGTGGCCGCATATCCGATCGCCAGCGCGGCATGAAGATCCAATTCATGTTCCCGATCCATCACTACCAGATGGTGCAAAAACATATGTTTTCCGCCATCTCTGAATGATCCCAACAGGATCAAATCCTGGTTGGGGTCACTCCAGAGCCACGTCCGTTCATTCCAGCGGCGTTCCGCGAGTTCCTGCCCTTTGCCTCCCAGCACTTCTCTGACCTCATCCAGCGTCAGTCCCATTAAAGGCTTTTGTGTTTTATCTGAACATTTTTTCATGGCAGCGCCAAGTACGCGGGCCCTGTTTTTCTGGTCCATGGGACGCTGGGCTTTCATTCTTTTGATCAGCAGGGAGGATTTCAACTCAAAGTAACCCTTGTCCCCCCAATGCTGCAATTTATACCCCTGCTCCAAATTGCGGGAATACAAGGTGCAAAGGCCGTCCTTCTTGGTGGACGGCAGAGGGAACGCAATCCCGGGAACGATTTCACTGGCCAGCTCAATGGCCTCCGCAACCGTGAATCCTCCCGTCCGGTTTAAATCCAGTCCCACGCACCTGCCGCGCCACAGGATAGCGGTAATGGATAAATTCTGCCGTTCCCGGAACATCCACTGCCATGCCGTGCACTGCGGAACGATGGAGGCAAAGACGAGGTAATCCTTGTCATTCCTGCTGTTCCTGCCTTCCAGAGTGCAGGGATATTTTTTCAAATCGCGCGGCCATCCTTCCCCCCATAAGGCTTTCAACTCTTCCAGCGCCATCCCCAGCCGTGGTTTGGAGCGTAACTCAGCCATTTGCTCCTGGGTTCTCTTTCCGGTCTTTTCCGAAACGCCTTCCTGAATGGCATTTAAAAGGTCTTTGCCCTCCATCTCTTCCTTGGGCCGGGCATTATGAAAATCCAGGCAATACCAGCCAGACCGGCTCGTCCATCCGCCTGTTGAACTGCCATTCAAGGGATTGGAAGACTTAAACACGACGGGCTGGGAGTCATTTGACAACTTTGAACGGACCATGGAATAACCCTTGGGGAGATGCCTGGAGGCATACTGGGCCGCCTCCGCCAGCGTCAGGCTCTTGGTTTTGCAAACGGTCAGCCGGGAGGATACGTTTCCAGGGCCGTCAAAGAAAAGAATCAAGCTATACTCCGGAAAATTCCATATCTGCCCTTTACTGGCCCAGGAAGTGGGAAAGTGCTTTTTCCCGTAAAGCTGTTCGGCTTCCGCCAACGTTATTCCCAGAGGGGTACGGGCAAGAGTCTCTCCCGAGAAGACGCCCAATGTTCCTCCGCCGGCAAGAGAAGAGGAGCGGGAGGCAAGAACTGCGCACACCAGCAAACCTGCAGCCGTACAAATCTTTTTGCACCAAGTTCTCATAAGGTATAGTAGTTGAATATCCTGCCATCTAACAGATATAACCATGTTTGTACACTAAAATCCTCCCCATGAATCTTTCAAAAGCAAGTAACAATGACAAGGCCCGTTCCAGAGGAAAGAGGCCAGGCCCTTCTTTCATGAACAATTAAATCATCAAGAAAATGGACCTGCGGCGACCGGAAGTAGAAAACAAAATCCCTTCGCTGCGCTTCGGCACAAATTCAGTCATGAAAGCCGGAGGCTCCATTCCCTGCCAGCCGGATTCCCACCATGCCACATGAACATTCCTTTCATTGTCTCTCCCTCTCAACCTTTTCTTCATAAAAAACGGGACTGGAAATCCAGTCCCGTTGGAAAACGAATATTTACCGTTCACGAACTTATTTAAGAACCGGGGTCTTCTTTCCCTCCGGCAGCCCCGTGTCCTTCCCGTCCGTCAGCCAGTCAATCGTGATGGGAACAAACTTCAGCTTCTTAATATGCGGCTGGTTCTCCTCATAAAGCACGCCTACTACGCCGGGCTCCACCATAGCAAGGCTGGAATAGGCAAAACCGCCTTCTCCCAACAGTTTTTTCACCGGCCAGGTCTTGCCGTTGTCATAGCTCATCGCCACCTGCCCCTTGATGCGCCGTCCGGCGCTGGGTCCGGAAAACAGGATGCGGCTCTTGCCGCCAAAGGCAGGCTGGTCCGTCAGAGAATAAGTCAGCAGGGAATTCTGCGTGCTGTCGCAAAACAATTCCGGAGCATCTTCCACTTCACCCCATGTCTCGCCGCCGTCCTGCGACCACACGATGCGGCGGCAATTGCCTCCGCCCCAGTGGCGGGCGACCATGACCACGCCTCCGTTATCCGTTTCCGCGATGGACGTTTCATTCACCAGGCCCTTCATATTGGCGGTTGGCTGGCCCTGCTTCCAGCTTTTGCCGCCGTCGTCGCTGTAAATGCAGGAAATCACCCACTTGCCGAACGGCCCTTCATTCATCGGAATCACCAGGCGCCCCTTGTGGGGACCGCTCTTCAACTGGGCTCCCGCATTCGGGCCGGAAGCCATGATATCCACGCCAGCGGGGCGCTTGGTCGTTTTCGTGATATCCTCCGGCTTCGTCCAGGTGGCACCTCCGTTCCTGCTCTGGATCATGAAATTGCGGATGCATTTCTCGTCATCCCAGCCCTGGGGAATATTGGGCTGCCGTTCCTTGACTCCTGCGGGATAACGCTGGAACACGACGGTCACCGTCTTGGTTTTGGCATCATAAACCGGGCACGGATTATTAAACGTGGCGCCATGCGACTTGGCGATAGCCCGGGGGCATGACCAGGTTTTTCCGCCATTCTTGCTGACGCTCATGATCAGGTCATTCTCCCCCTGATCGGTATTCTTATACCGCCCTTCGGCAAACGCCAGAAGCTGCCCCTTGCCTATATTGAGCAAGGCGGGAATGCGGATGGACTCATAAGGATTCCCCTCCCCGGCGCTGAACACGGTCACGGCGTTGTCCGTGGGAAAGCCGGCCTTTTCTTCTTGCCCCAATGCCGGCAATGCCACGGCACATACGGCACTCATCAAACACTTGAATACGGAATTCATCATCCTTTTCATCCTATTCCACTTTCTGTTTCCGCACAACAGCCATGTCATGCATTCGAGTGAAGACCAGAGGAAACTCCTGAGGAAATTAAGACAATCAATTCTGCTTTCCGCAGGCCTTCTGGACGCCGTCACACCTTCCGGAAGAAGGGAGTCAAAAACGCCTTCCGGGCAATTCATGACTCGGTAATCATGCGCCTTCTTTTTCCGCCTCTCGGCAGAAACTTCACGCCAGGACTCTCTCAATGGGGAAAATCGAACCAATAACAATGCGGGTATAATGAAATACCATCAAAACATGTTGATCATCATCATAAAAAATAACTGGTGTCCTGCACCGCAGAAAATTCGCCCGGATGCCGTGGCTGCGCCGCACGTGACGAATACCCGTTAAAAAGAAACCTGCGGGAAGCAATCATTCCCTTATGGAGCCGTTTCCCCATAGGTCATACCCTCAACATGGAAATATGCCAGGATGTCAAAACCGATACAAACACGCGTACATGGAATGTTCCTATTCCTGGCGGGAACCCTTTCAGGTAAAATGAAAAACTTTTTCCTCATTCTGGTGGCATTTGCAGCTTGTAGCTCGGTTCAAGCCGAGCTGCTGTCCCATTTCCTTGACGGGCAGGCAAGTCCCTATAACCATGCTGTCACAGTACCCGGCATTGACCCTTCGGGAGGCAGCCAGATGACTACTTATGAGGGGGCCATCACTTCATTCACCTATAGTAGAAATCTGGATACGATCAACTTCCCAACCGTATCGGGTGGTAATGGCAACTATTGGGCCCTGTTCAATGATCATACAACGCCGAGCGACACCCCCCACTACGACAGATCATATATTCAATTTTCAACCAAGGCAGAAGAAGGAAAATCCCTTGATTTATATAACATTACATTTGATTGGGGAGCGGCTGTCCTGGAACCGACAACAGTAACTTCACGGTTCGGATTTGAAATTTTCGCCAACATAGGCGGAGAGGATTGGATACCTCTTGGTCTGACAAGCCAGCGAGGCATCATTAATGTTGGAACAGATGCAGGATTCAAAACTTTTGATCAAAGTGTATCTTTCGACTTGAGTTCCTGGAGTCAAACCTATAGCAACATAAACGAAGTCACATTCAGAATTGCTTTTGCCAACACGACCGAAGATGTTGAGGAAAGTTTGGCGATTAGCAACATACGGCTCAACGGCATGGTGCATGATGCTATTCCGGAGCCTTCAACCTCAATGCTTGGGTTGCTTGCTTTCATTCCCTGCCTCTTTCGTAGAAAAGTCCGGACAGCCTAGATTGTGCAGAAAATTATTCCGGCTCATCAGAAGATAAATAAAATGGGTGAAAAAATAATTGAGACAATTGCAGCAGCAATAGGAAAAACTCTCGACCCTTCTTATTTTCTAAAATAATCGCCTGTCTATTCGGCCCGGCTCCCCATGGCAGAATGTGCATATAGAAAGCCTCCGTGCGAGTTGGGGCGTGAACTGCCGGACAGAGAGTACTTCCTTACCCTATCCCAACTCCAGGAGAGATTGGATGAATGGAAGGAAGAATATAACGAAGAAAGACCTCATAGCGCATGCGCCGGACTTCCTCCGTCATGATACGCTGAATAAACAATCTACAAACGATACCCAAGCCTTAGAACTCTCTCATTTGAACTGGCTCCAATTTGGGTATAGACCACTAAGACCAGAACAGGAATTCCATGTCTTTCAGAGGAATGGATAAACCATACAGGAAGAAAGGAACAAAAGCGGCTCCGGCCGCCTTATGGAAATCTACCTGGAATCCGTCTTGTTCATCCTGCCCCGGGATTCCAGGGGGTAATCGAAAAACGGGCACCAGTTATCCATGCGGTACACCACGTCCTGAATCCGGGTCTTAACCTTCTCCCCCTGGGAATCCCGCAGGCATCCACGCGCGCCGGTACGCGGACCGGAGGGAAGCTTCTCCTTCAAGGTCATCCCGTACCGGAGACGGCTGCCGGAAGGGTCTGACGATGTCACAATGCGGACAACATTGCTGCCGTTCAAGCTGACGGACTTGATTTCCAAAGGCTCCTCCCGGTCGTTCACAAGGGAAAAACCGTAATTGCCCGGATCAAGAATTGTCTTTGTATCCAGCGCCAGAGGAGGTATAGGCGCGAAAAACTTCACGTCTACCGTCCAGTCCTTCCCCTTTCTGCCGATGGCATGGGCAACGGGATGGATGGGCTTCCACTTCACGCCTTCCACCATCACCTTATACATGACGTATCCGGCGTACTCCCCGTAAAGCCGGGACATGGGAGCCGTCAAATGCACCCCGTCGCTATAGGAAAAATGATACATGGGCGTGGTCATGATGTACCGACTGTCTTTCTCCAGGGCCAGATCCAGCTGGGCCATGGCAATGACAGGGTAATCCGTGGGGTTCTGGGCAAAATAATTGAGGTGGGAAGAAACCTGGTACCCGAAGCACAGCACGTCATTCTTCTGCCCGGTGACGGCCTTGGCGTCCGCGTCAATATCCTGAATCAGCGAGCGCATCTTCTCCTTGTACCATTCCCTGGTTTTCCTGTCCTGCTGGTCGGTCTCCCCCTGCGTCCACAGGAAACAGGGCATGGAAAAGGACTTTCCTGCCTTGTCCGCCAGCTCGCGGCCCGTTTTTAAATCATCCAGAATGCGTTGATAAGGAGCGTTGCCTTTGGAAAGAACACCGATGCTGACGCCGCCCACGCCGTCGGCAGAGCACAGGAACCGGACCCTGGCGGCCTTTCCGGCATCGCGTTTCTTCAGCAGGCGCATGAAATTACCGGACGCTCCGGAAACGGGCGTCTCCCCCCTGGCGCCGTCCGGAGAAACACTCTCCACCAGAGGGACCACGGCGGTCCGGTCATTGCCACCCTCAAAAGGGCGGACACCGCCCTCGAACATCAAATTGCCGTCCTTCTGCTCCGTGGTCACGACCGGCTTGGCCGTCCATCCTACGGAAAGCGACTGTCCGTAGGACGGCAAGTAATTCCAGTCCGTTAAAACGGGCTTCTGGGCAAAACTGCAAGGGACACCTGCCATCAACAGACAGAAAAGCACCCCGGAACGGACACATATGTTCATCTTCATCATAAGATCACGAGATCATGAGCATGTACGGCCCGGTTCTCATTAAAATTTCCATGCGTGGAAGAAATCATCAGGAAACGATGAAACTTGATCATCCCTGAAAAGGCGGCATTCTAAAACATTAACCACCAGCTATAACAACACGAGACAGCCTCTGTCTGCCCCATTGATGAAATAAAAATGTCTGAAGCTTTTCCGTTTTCCCGGCCGATTTTTACCAACGAAGTCTGCCTGGAAATAAATCCTTTGTTGCGACCCCAGGCATTTGGGAAACTTCACGCTGTCTTCAAAATTCAGCCCGCTCGGTTTTGACCGGATTTCCCTTTCTCACGGTGAAACCAACCGTCTAATCAATGACCAGCTTTTTTAAGGCTTCCTTATCTTCGTCAAGCACTACGGTTCTGACCGCGTGTTCATAGCATAGCCGGGAATATTTCCGGGCTTCTACTTTGAACTGTTCATTATCCAGGCCGTACAGCGCAGCAAAAGCCTTCAACAGCCTAATGTCAATAACTGTAATGCCTCCTTCATCCCGCAGGATAGGGGCAAAAATATCTGAAAACAGATTGGAGACAGTCAAAGGAGGCACCCAGATTCTCTCATACTTCACCTCGGCATGACGGTCAGACTGGGCATATACCGTTAACAGCCGCACGCCCCGGTTAATAATATCAATACCTGTGCCGTAATCATTGACGGCCGCGGATAAGGCCCGGGCGGCGATTTCCGCAAGCACGCACAATCCGAATCTGGGATCCTGTTCAAAATTGCGCTCATGGCCAATCACAAAAGCTCCATGCAGTTCACGCCGGGTTTCATTTGACACAGGCTTGTCAGCATAAACCAGAGCCGAGGTAGCGGAAACGAAATCCCCCGGGAGCGCCACAACATAAATATTAAGACCCTTATCTTTGGAAAGGTGGTCCAGCTTCTCCATGTCAATATATTGGATATTACCTGTCTGATCGCTCCTGACGGGAACGGCATTTTCCGGAATATCAAGCTCCCGGTCAACCAGGGGATTGGCCCCCAGATAGGGTTCCCTGGCGCGTGCCAGTAACGCTTTCCGCGTTACCTCCTCCACAAGCTCTGAAGTTTCTCCCACCCGGCCAAGCCGGGACAAATGCTCAATCCACCGGATGAGCGTAACCAGAATAATGGCTATGACCCCGAGCGTGACAACGAACAGCACGACTCTTCCCTTCTGGTCGTACATGCCGGAATTCAGGAAAATAATCGCAATCAGGCTGAAAATGAAGGACCCGATGAACGTGGAAAGAGCATTCTGGGCCGTGGAATCTTCCATCAGCAGCTTCGTGGCCCGGGGTGTCACGCTTGACGTAGCCGCTGCATAGGCGGAAACAACGGTGGTTAAGGAAAAAGTCGTAACCGCCAGCATGCTTGAAGCCAGGATATTTAAAATCGTATCAACCGTATCGGCTCCGATCTTCTGAAAAATATCAAATGGTACAAACTCACCCAGGTAAATCGATGCAATAGCCGTAATAATAGCCAGCAGGGCAAAATAGGTGGCCTTGACCCAAAGCAGCTTGTTAGCCCGCAAAAACAATAACCTGATTTGGAAAATGAAGGACCCTTTCATCAGAAGCTGGGATTGGAAAAACGGTTGAAGGCAATTCTCCTGTTAAAACAATATCCAAGCCTCTCCGTTCAAGAATAAGACTCTCAAAGAAGGGTGAACGACCTATTATTTTTATAACCTTAACTCCCGCGAAAGAAATCCCCTATCATGGAAACGACATGTACCGGGAAGCCGCTGCCAACAGCTTCTGAAGCTGGAAAAACGCTCCACTCAAGGTAAATAGCCTAGCAAAATAACTCTCATCTACCGAAAAAAGCTCTCAGCGTCAAGGAACATAGTGGAAAACAAAAAATATCAACCATACCATACTAAAGCATGCTTATTCATCAAATAGCCCGGTCTTCCTCTTAAGTCAGGTGGGTTTTGCGTTTGCCGATAAAAAGAGAAATGGTGAAAGAAGAGGAAAATGTAGAGTGTAACTTGTAACATCGTAAAATCACCCGCTACGCACTTTATCATGAACCGAACCATTTCATTCCTCTCCGTGTCCCTGTTGTCGCTCGCATCTGCATTTGCCGCCAACACGCCGGAAAGCATCGGCAACGACCTGCAGCTGTTCAAAGATGCCTCCTGCACGGCCCTGAAACAGGATGTTAAGGACACTTCCGCCTTCCAGTCTGACGCGATGAAGGAACTCGCGGGCAAAATCCTGGCAGGCAGCTACAAGCCGGACTACCTGTATACCGAATACCGGGCCCTCCCCTCACCACGCCAGACGGGAAAAAATCTCAGAATCGGAGATGGATTCAGCAAATACGACAACATGACGGGCGTCTATCTCGAAAAGGGCCGGCACGTCGTTCTGGTCGGCAAGACGGATGGGCGTGAAATCAGCCTCCTGCTCCCGAACCTGATGCGCAAGCCGGCCGAGGGAGTGCAGCCGACGAAGGACCCCAACGGCTGGGGACTGCACAAAAAGCAAATTCCCCTCAAGGAAGGAATCAATATCATTGATGTGGAAACGCCCGCCAACGCCTATATCAGCTACTTCAGCAACGATGCCGACACGGCGCCGAAAATCCCCGTCCATTTCGTGACGGGCAAAGTCAACGGCTACTTCGACACTACCCGGGGCGATACCAATGAAGACTGGGTACGCCTGCTTGACCAGGCCGTCTCTCCGATCATGGACGCCCGGGGAAAATACATCCAGGTTGCCTACCCCGTCGAATTCCTGAAAAAATTCACCAGGGACCGCGGGACTGAACTGATCAACGCCTACGACAAACTGATCGGTATCCAATACCAGCTGATGGGCCTCGAGAAATACGACAAAATCCCGAAAAACCGCGTCTTTGCCCGCGTGAACTTCAACTACTACATGTTCCGCGACGGTGATGGAGTCGCCTACCTGGGAGACAATGGCACCATGCGAATGGTGACCGATCCTGAAAACGTCCTCAAGGGTGACGCCTGCTGGGGCTTCTCCCACGAAGTAGGTCACGTCATGCAAATGCGCCCAATGACCTGGGGCGGCATGACGGAGGTCAGCAACAATATTTTCTCTCTTCAAGCCGCCGCCAAAACGGGCAACGAAAGCCGTTTGAAGCGCCAGGGCAGCTACGACAAAGCACGCAAGGAAATCATCGACGGAAAAATTGCCTATCTGCAATCAAAGGATGTCTTCAACAAACTGGTCCCCCTGTGGCAGCTCCATCTCTACTTTACCGAAAACGGACATCCCGACTTCTACCCTGACGTCATGGAATACCTGCGCAACAACGCGGGAAACTACGGAGGGAATGATACCATCAAATACCAGTTTGAATTCATCAGAGCATGCTGTGACGTCACAAAAACCGACCTGACCGACTTCTTCGAGAAATGGGGCTTCTTCAAAACCGGACAATTCAAAATCGGTGACTATGCTAATTACGATTTCACCGTCACCCCCGAAATGGTGACTGAAACGAAAAAATGGATTGCCAATAAAGCCTACCCAAACCCTAAAATCGACATCACTGCAATAAGTGAATAGAGTTATTCAGTAGTCCTGATGATTCCTAACAAACAATAATACCGTAATCCTACGGTAAAAAATTCTCCATTAGAGAATTAATGAAACGAGAAAAGAGGAAATTCATTCAGCCCTTTGTAAAGCAAAAAAAAATTGAGATAATTTTTCAAAATCACCATCCAATGATTTCGTACGAAGCCGTTTTAAAAAAATATTTTCCTGCCCTGGATTTATCAACCGAAACCAAGGGATTATAAGGATGACAGGGCAATTAATTCTAAAATGGTTTCTACGTGAATTATTCTGAAAACAAGGTAATTGATAAGGAAAATTTCCTTAAAACTCTCACAAATGATTCTGGAGACATTCGAAATAAAATAACCGGATTATCGTCATCATTCAATAGCATTTACAAGAATACCAATACCCTCAACAGCATATCCATCAGAAGGATAGGAAAATGGAAATGCTGCAAAAAAGGAATTAAAATTTAAAAATATATTGCAAAGAGTAAGTTATGAAAAATATGGTCTTATACCATTATACTAAAGATAAAGAGAGAGTTTTCAAATGTATACCACTGTATTCCATGTATTGTTTCCCCGGAAATCCCATAGAGCTCACAAGCGAATGGAAACAAATAAGTTATAAGAAAAATAATCTCATTCAATGCGTGGAGATAATGGATAGGAGAGTTCCAAATGTATGATTACGTATGACCGGATTCCAGGATTTTCAAGGGCAATCAGTTTTGTACGAAGGCATTTTTAATAAAATGATTGGGAGCAATTAATTCTAAAATGATTCCTATCAAAATTGTTAGGAATACTAATGGAGGAGATATGGGAATATTGATGAAAGATTATAGCAATAGAAAATATTATTTTTACAAAGATATGACTTTTTTAATATCTGCAATTATAATAGGAGAGAGATCAAGGATATCTAGTTCTTGCTTTTTAAGCCACTGAAGACTCTCTTCTTTTGTCATTGTTGTGTCTATTATATAATTTGTTAATTCCACAACTGTATTTCTGCTTAGACCCAAAGAGAGGAGGGAGATGTGTGTTTTTTGTGATACTCCAAATTCTAACCATAAATTCAATTGAGGAATATTTTCCAATAAATCATTTCTAGAATTGATCTCCAAAATATAACGAAGAATATCAATGTAACAATTTGAGTCTTTAGCGAATTGAAAACGAACAAAATTTTCTACATCATACATTACCTCTCTAATAACTGTAGGTAAATTTTTTCTGTTATTTCCATTTTTTTGATAAGATTCAAAAGAACGTCTGATCAGATAAGAAAGAGGTTTGCCGGTCATCCAGTTAATCAGCAAAATTGATCTAGAACAATTCAATTGAGGGGGGTAGCATGATATAGTTTTTCCAATTCTTCCTACAAAATTAATATATTCGGAATATGCGCATTCTTCACTAGGATAAACTGGTATAAATTCTTCAATTCTTTGAATATTTTCATTAAAATAGTCAAGTAAACTTTGTTGTGCAATAGGAGAAATTCCTGGATTTTTCTTGATTATACTATCCGGGATGGAAATATTTTCTTCAACCAATTTTAATTCATATAAAAGATCTTTGTAGAATTCTGTTTCAGGTACTGTATTTTTATCAATAATATATTTTATGTAATAATAGCCAAATGCGAATTCCAGATCTTGCCGATTTTCTGCGATATTTCTAGGACTACCTTCCTTAATATAATTTAAAAGTTCGTCTCCTGAATTTTCTATTATGTTGATTGCTCTTTTAATAACTTGTTTAGATTTATTGGATGTTGGCCTGCTTTTTTCGTCCCACTTATCCGGTTCTATACAAACTATATTACCACTAAATTCTTTTCCCCAACGGCCAGCGCGACCTGCTAGATTCCAAAAATCATTTTGGTCTAAAGGATTGGATTTTCCTCTCTTAGGTTTTTTAATAAAGATTGTTTTTGCAGGGAGATTAACTCCCTCTAAAAGAGTCGAGGTACATATTAAATATTTGATTTCACCTTTTGAAAAAAGTCTTTCGATTTCTTCTCTCACGAGTAGAGGCATATTTCCGTAATGAAAAGCAATGCCTTTTTGCAGGACTTTTGCCAATGAATACTGGGAATGAATCGTTTTTTTTATCAGCTTTATCAATGAATCAATTTCTTCAGAGATATCATTTTCAATAGATTCAAGGAGATCATATAATAATAGTGAAGTTTGTTCAGCTTCGGCAGCTCCATTACAATAAATTATATTGCTTGCACTTTTATCAGAAAACCTTTCCACAATGGAAACCATTTTGTGAGATTCTCCAGCGGGCCTATTTTGTAAATGTATAGTCCCGAGAGAGATAATTTTTCCCGTAATACACAATTCGATTTTCCATTCTGTCGGTTTTCTATAACATTGGCTAACAAATAAAAGGTTTTGGTTTACAGATACAAATTGAGTATTTACGCTGTCCTTTTTTGTAGTATTGTTGACGTTTTCTAATAGAATTTCCGGATTTGAAGTAAAAGGGCTTGAAAAATAAACCTCAACAGATGGATTAAAGTCAACAACGTCTTCAAGCTTTTGTTGTAAAAGTATTCCTCTGTTACCATCTTCTATTTTGTGAGCTTCATCAATTATTAATAGATCTAATTTTACTGAATGACCGCCTGTTAAAAACCAATGAAGTCTTTCTTGGGTAAAAATAAAAACGTTAGATGTCTTTTCATCTAAGATTTCTTGTGGAGGCACCGTAGATATCGAAACTTTTTCCTCTAACTTATTTTGTTTTATTAAATGTCTAATATCTGATTCAACTTGATTGATTAAGGCTCTAGTAGGAACTAGATATACAATGTTTATTATATTATCAAGTAGTTTTTCTAAAATAATATTACATAGTATAAATGATTTGCCGGCAGATGTCGGAGCAGAAATGCTTATGGATTTATTTTTCTTATGCGATTGGTAAACTTCTTTCTGAAATCGATTTAATGATAATATATTATCATTAATAATGACAGTGTTTTCAAAGTCGGATTTAAAATTCTGAAGCTTTATAGTTGTTGGATAATTTTCATTATAGTTAGATTGGATATAATTTCTTTTTACAGCAAGCGATATTGCTGGTTTATTAGTCAAATTATTAAGTATAATGGTAGCAGCGTGTTTTTGAGTTTGATTGCAATTGTCTTGTGTTAAGCAGGTTTGAGCAATTCGCAAAGCTGCATCTAAATGTTGGCTATCATTTGAATAACTTAGAATAGAGGCTATGCTTAGAATATTATTCCAGTTAATTTTACTTGAGATGGCATATTTGCTTTCGCTCCAATTGAGATTAGGAATGGTGTCGCATACAGAAATAGTTACTATGGCATCATATTGTATTCTAAAGCTTTCTAGCTCATAAATTTTTTTTGCCAATCTCATTTTATTGCCTCCAAATAATAATTTCTAAATTGTTCAACTGATGGAAATGGTAACAAAAAAATATGTATTTCTTTTGAATCTAAATTAATGTGAGATTTAATTTTATTGCTTAAATTGTTATACCATTTTTTATGTTCAAGCTCGATTGATTCTTTTATTATATTTGTTGTTTTTGTTAAATCATTTTCATCTGGATATTTGTCGTAGTCAAACCCCAAAAAGCATATTCCTTTGTATATTAGTTTATTAGAGAGATCGTCGTCTTTGTCGAAATATCTGACTAATAAATCTTCTAATTCTTCATTATTGATATTTTCGCTAATATGTGACGTAATTAATTGAATATCTCTTTCTTGAGTTGATTCGTGACCATAAGTATCCAGTAAAAAACCTTTTAAACTAATAAAACATTCTGAAATAGCATCACTCAATCTTTTATGCATCTTTGCCTCAGCCCAATATAAATTTAATGAATCGGTATCTTTATCGTATTTTACATGAATTCCATCCGCTCCATGATAGTGAACATTGTTAGATGTTTTTAATGACATTTTACTGATTAATTGCGGCAATCTTAGAAATTCTTGTGTCATGATATACAATAAAATCTCTCCTCCTTCTCCTGTTTTTTCAAGATTTGTAAAAAGCTTTTTTGCCTTATTTCTTAACACAGAATACATTCTAGGCGATCCAGTCTCCTCCAGATATTGTTTTGCATTATCTATTTCCTTTTTGGGAATGGCATATTCCACTATTTTAGAATCTATGAAATCAACAAGATCCCTAGTTCGTAAGTTACCGTTTCCATCTGTTTTCAAGCAATAACAATATCCTTTTGCTTGAGTATCTTTAATGTCTATCCCAAAAGATACTTGTTCTAATCGAGAATTTATTTCTCCTTTTGTTTTTATAAACAGTTCATCTAATGCTTTTTCAATTCTGTCCATGAGCTAATTGTTGATGTTTGAATCACTGTTAGTCAAAATCGATCATTTCATTTATCCAGATTGGTAAGGAGAAAAATCATTAACCGTGTTTATTGTGACAGTATACAGCGATAATATAATTTATCAACTTTTTCCCCATTTCTTCCCCACACCCCTACAAACAAAAACCGCAATATACTCATTACGAATACATTGCGGCATAAAATAAATGGCGGACAGGGAGGAATTCGAAGCCTCGCATTATTGAGTATAAGTGATTAACAACGAATTTACTGGGCTGAAAATGGATGCTCAAGAGAATGTGTTGCATAAGCTATTCATTATAAATACTTCTCAGTTCCATGGGAAAACCATTTTCTTTCTCGTCTTCCCCCGTATATCTTCCGCTACCTCTGGTCAATAACTCCTTCCTGCATGGTTCCAGGTGAGATCATGCTTTCGACTTGTCAGGTTCTCACAAATGTTCTAAAAGTACACACATCCCAAATGCAAGTGTGTACTTTTGATTCATGACTATTCCTACTCCAGTCAAAGAATTTTTCCAAAGCAAAGGCGGTGTTGTTCGGCGGGGGGAACTTCTTCCTGCGCTGATGACCGCGAGAATGCTGCAAAAATATATGGAACTGGGGATTATTCAGAGATGGGCGCGCGGCATGTATCGTCTCAGCGATGAAAATCTGCATGATGTTCCGGAAATGATCATGGTTGCCAGGAAATATCCTGCTGGGGTTATCTGCCTTGTGTCGGCGCTTTCATTCCATGATATGACAACGCAGATTCCTCATGCGGTTGATATTGCCATTCCTTACCAGGGGAATGCTCCCAGGTCTTCCTATCCACTCGTACACACATTCCGGTTTCGTGATGCCATTTATGAAGCGGGCATTGAAACACATGACATGCAGGGAGTGCCTCTGAAAGTCTACAATAAGGAAAAGACTCTGGTGGACGTGTTCCGTTTCAGGAATAGGGTCGGAATGGATGTGTTTCTGGAGGCCCTCAAAATGTATGCGGGCAATCATCCCGTCAATCTTCCCCTTATTCATGAATATGCAGCTCTTCGCGGAGTTACCCGAACGATCATGCCTTATCTGGAAACACTCGTATGAGCAAGAAACATCCCACTAACAAGGCTGCTTCCGTAAGAGACAAACTTTACAACCTGTCACGGAAAAGCGGACGGAATTTTCAGGAAATTGTTCAATACTATGCGATGGAGAGATTCCTGTACCGCCTGGGACAATCTAAATTTCGGGATAGTTTTATTCTGAAGGGAGCGCTCATGCTGCGCGTGTGGAAGGTTCCGCAGGCAAGGGCGACGATGGACATAGATCTGTTGGGCAGATTGGATAACAGCGCTTCATCTATTGAAGGGTGTATTAAAAAGATTCTGGACACTCCGGTATCGGATGACGGGCTTGTATTTGACTCCGAGTCGGTGACATCCATGGAAATTACCTAGGACGCAGGCTATAGGGGTCGCCGTATTCTGTTCCTCGGTTATCTGGAACAAATGAGAATCCGGATGAAAATAGACATAGGTTTCTCCGATGTCGTTCTGCCTGCTCCCGTTTCCATTCATTTTCCGACGGCGTTGGATATGGATCCCCCCCATGTTGCAGGGTTATACGCGGGAAAGCGCCATTGCTGAAAAATTCCACGCCATGGTTTTTCTGGGAATGCAAAATTCGAGGATGAAGGATTTTTACGATATTTATGTTCTATCCAGACACTATTCATTTGAAGGCCGGCTATTGCACCAGGCTCTTCAGGGTACTTTTGAAAGGCGTCATACGGATATTCCAGCTTCTTTGATCATCACGTCTTCCTCATTTCTTAAAATGAAGGAGGTGCAATGGACTGCCTTTCTAAAGAAATTTCCTTCCTCACAACTTTCCGAGATTCCCATCCATTTGGAGGATGTTGTCCAGAGAATCTCCTCGTTTCTGCTTCCTCCTTGTGCCGCCTTGCAATCAAAAAACTCTTTTGAACAAACATGGTCGCCTTTCACCGGTAGTTGGAATGAAACAAAGTCGTGATACAAGAGGACACATGAAAGTTAAATGCATAACACGTGTTGTCATTCCTTTCCTAGTTTATAAACAACCGATTTCCCCCAGAAATTGGAGGAAATCGGCTGATGTTGATTTCTACAGAAACTACAGAGGATTAACCTTGTAGAAGTAATTTTGACTATTCAGCAGGGAGGTCAGTTGTTCGATCAAATCAGTCCTGTCTGCCGGAATGTACACGGCGTCATGGAGGCTGATGCAGACGGGATGATTCCGGCAGAACTCCCGGAGGATATCCTCATAGTGGAACAGGGTATGGGGAGATTCCAAATCGTCGATCGCCTTGATGAAGGATTCCATTTCGTCGAAGTAGTCATCGGTGAGGAATTCCCTCAATTGGTTTTTGCATCTGGCAATCCACCTGTTAGTTACATTGTCAGACACTAGGGAGAAGATCCATGTCAGGAGTTTCTCCTTGGTTTCCTCCCTCAGATCTTGATCTGTGGGAAGAAGGGTATTGGTTTTGATAGCTTCAAGCATCTTTGTGCATTTGCCAATGGAGGCAAGGCATTGGATAATGGAATTTGTCAGGTCTATTTCTACCATGTCTACCCCATAGATGTTTTTGAATACATGTTGTCGGATAGATGAAGGCATTTGAGTGAACATATTGTAAACCCGGGGATGCTCGTCATTTTTGCTGTATGTATTATGGAAGCGCTTGCCGGCAATTTCAGATATGAAGACTGTCTTGCCGGTTGGCTTTTTCTTCCTGGCGCTTTCAATGATCAGCTTGAACGCCGAAGCATTGATTTCAGCTTTGAATAGGGAACTGGTGTTGTTCGTCTTCAAGACGTAGGAAGGAACCTTGATTGCCTCAATACCAAGATTGGTTAACGCTTCTTCAAATACAGGGGTGATTTTTGCCCTGGTCTTTTTATTGAGCGAACCATCCTTGATATCAGGATTGAAAATCATCTTGTAGAGGTCTTGTTTGACCTTGTTGACAGGAATGGTGAAGTAGACGTATTTCCTGAAAAGAGGACCGTCCGGCTGCTGGCTTCTTGCTGCGACAGGAAAGATGGAGGAGAACTCGTTTTGCTCCCTTACTTCCTTCATATCCTTTTTCAGCAAGCCAATTTTCTCCGCCATTTGCTTGGCGTCGATGAGGTTGGAGTTATTGATGATGGTTTTTGCAACACGGGTGGTTGCTCCGATTTTTTTAGTATTATATGTATGTAATTTTTTCATACCCCTTGAAGATCAAGGGATTCTTTTTATTTATAAGTATTCGTTAATTATGGAAATCGATTTACTTGTATTATCATAATAACAAATGCATTATGATATTATTATTGATTTTTCTCCTTGTCTCAAGTATAGATACCCTCAACCAAAATGAGGAAACGAAGACGGCAATTCGTTCCTGCAACCAAGCAGGACACCAGGAAGCTGACTGCGGAGGAACGGGAGCAGCTCCGCAGAAAGGCTGTACTTCTCTATAAAAGGGAAAACCCAGTCCCTGTCATATCAAAGAAACTGGGGATGCGCCCTGGAACTGTTTATCGGTGGATTGATAATTACCTAAACGGAGGACCTATCAAATACAGGGAGAATAAGAGGGGGAGGCCTTCCTTGAATAAGCACAAAAGAACCTGGGATGAATGGCTGCAGGAACTGAGGGAACGAAACGCCATGTATGAAAAGAAGAAGCCGGGCGTCCCTGAAGACCTATTACTCTATAGGGGAAAGGAGTTCTTTGACCGGTGCGCTGAACTTACCGACAAGACCAAATACGTCTATTACTGCCATATCAGGAGAAAGCTCAAAGACCTCAATATAGCAGAAGATGATGTAAGGTCGTTACAGGATAAAAACTTCCTGGCAAAGCAAGGAGGTGAAATCGGTTGGGCAAAGTATCGTGCATTCCTGCTTGGCAAACCTTTCAAGAAATACGGTTACTAAGCGGACAAACAATTTTAATAAGCCCTGAAAGCATTGAAAATATTTCCGGGTATCCATCCGGTATTGTAACAAGGAGATATGACTGCCAATTCTCACAAATGAATCCAGGGAATAGTTTAGAATAAAACGATCCCTGGTCCTTGGTTCTGCCTGCTTTTGTAGCCTCAAAACCGTTTTCAAATTTACAAATATATGGGAATGTGCAAGTTATGAAAAAAAATGGTCTTACTCTATGTATATATAATATATTAGGAGAGAACTGTCCCCTGCATACTCCCATATGATTTTCCCCTATTTTGTTTATACCAGTAGATGCCGTTTGATCATAACGGTACCTGGTTGATCCCATACGGAATTGGAATACACCAACCCAAGACAGCTGTCTGCTTGTGTGTGTATTGTAGTTGAAGGATTTCCACAGGGATAATTAGGCGGTAAAATTGGTTTTAAAATTTGCAAATATATGGAAATGAGCAAATTATAAGAAAAACGGTCTTACTCAATGTATATATAAAAATATGGGAGGGGAGAATTTCCCCCTGTATACCTTCAGTATTAATCCTTCCAAGGATTAGATATGTCCAATGTAATTCTGATGTATTGACGCCTGGTTGATCCAGTATGGAGTTTGGAATCCTTCTCCCAAGACAGCTGTCTATGGCATTATTTTTTGAGAAATTGATATGGGAGGATATGGAGCAATTTATTGTTCATAGAGCAGAAAGAATTGCTACAATTATCCGATGGTGTTGCTCCTATGGATAATTGGTATTTTTAAATAATGATCATAGGAATCATTTTAGGAAATCCAGTTGGTAATTGATTGGTATCATAGATTTTGTTGTTTTTGATTCTGCAATCTTGCAGTACTTTTCCTTGGTAGAATTCGACAACGAACAATTCATCCTTCTGTGTTAATCCACAGCGATCCATGATTCCCGAGGTCACAGTATACATGTTGCCGTAATTTGTTTGGAACAGAATGAATGAGGTAGTAGAATCTTCCAAGATTTCTCCGTTAATGGATATGGACTTGAGGTATTGGATCAGTTTATCGTATTTGTCCTGTCTGGATAATTTTCTGGTTTGAGCAAGCAGGGAAGAGGCGACAGGCTCATAAAGCCTGAAAGATAATAGGAATTTGTTCATTCCTATTATTGTAAGGGAGTAAATGAGAATCAGGCAATAGTGGAAAGGTGAGAGGGATTCATGCCTGCATAGAAAGAAAATGAGGATTTATTGTCACTAGACAGATGTTTCGATGTATAGGAAACTGCTCATTATGAAAAATTCTACTAAAATCCTATTGTTTTTTGCTATTGTCTTAGGTCCTGCTGTCCCTGCATATTTTGTATATTATATTGCGCCAGGTCACAATTTAAGCGCTGGAAATGTTCTTGGTTACGCTAATGACGCATACAATACCATGTTCATGATCCTTTCTTACTTATTTTTTATAGGAGTCATGGCACTTGTCCTTTTCTACCTAAAAACAAAAGGAGATGGAACAAAAGAAGAAATAATATCAACATCTAAAGTAATAACTTTTTGTGCTGCTTATGTGGCCATTTTCGTTTCTGCTGGAGATTTTATCTCGAGATCAATAGAAGGCAGGGTCAATGCAGCAAAGATAGCAGTTGAAATATGGGAGATCAAAAACAGGGTTGAAAACAACTCAGGTAAACAACTGGATGAGGAAAAAGAAAACAATCTCAGATTATTAGAATCTGAATAGGAAAGCCGAACTCAGACTGTTTTCCTAAATTCGACAATATCATTGAAATCCAGACATTTACCATTTGACTCAAAAGGATTGATAACGGAATCAACATATTCAGGGGTGAGATGCCAGTAGAGTTCAGCATCCTTCTTCCTGGTTGGTTTGTAATAATGCTTCCGTATCATCTGGATGCTGTTGCCCATTTCATCAGCGACATTTGCCATGTTGCCGAAACAGGTGACCTTGTAGGTACAGTAGCTGTGCCGGTATCCGTTCTGCTTGGCTTCAACATATTCAGGGATTGTTCTTCTGAAAGCATCATAGATACGATCGACATGTTTTTTGCATCGGCCGAAATCAAAGACGAGTCCGTTGGAGCGTTCGCATGTAAGAAGCCATTTTTTGGCAACGCTGGGGAGATGGACAATACGGAGTCCTGTTTTTCCTCCTGACAAGTAGAAGTCTCCGTCCTCATCGGGATTGCTCAAGTCGAGTTCTTTCCATTCAATATACTCAAATTCGGACAGCCTTACACCGCAGAACATGGCGATGACCAGGGGAGCGAGCATTCTGTGTTGATGAGCTTTGGTATAATGGAGGATTTGGACGACTTCATCGACAGAATAAATGCCGGGTTCAGGACGTACAGCCTTGGGGCATTTGATGCTGGTCATGTCAATTTCGCACCATTTGAAGAACGATATAACGGCCGCCCTGTAATGCTGGCGTGTCTTTTCGGCTATATCCAAACCATAGAGCCATTTTTCCACTTCGTCTTTCTGGATAGTACTGACGATTTTCTTTCCGAATACTTCCCTGAAGACGTTAACTCTTGAGAGTGTGAGGCGGAAGTTTTCCCTGTTGGATGCTGTCAGGAGCTTGTGCTTTTTCCATTCCTTGAAGAGGTCCCCTACTGTCCTGCTTTGCTTGGGATGGGCTACGAAGCTCATGTATCTTCTGATGAATTCCGCCAGGGAGATGTAAGGATTGGTTTTGTAGAACCGATCGATCATAATTCTGTCTTCTGGATCGATGACTGTTTCCTCTACAAGTCCGGTTTGCGAAAGTTCCTCTTCAAGGATTCGGCATTTTTCCAAACCTTCCTTCCTGTCCTTGACCCTGCATTTGTTGTTCCTGGTGGAGCCATCGGGATTGATGGTATTCCAGTAGACGCGGTACCTTCCATCATTCTCCTGAACCAGTCTGCATAATTTGAACTTCTTCTCTGCCATGTATGAGTTAATTATACCGTGGAAACGAGAGTTCGTACGCGGTAAAACTCAATAAAAATCAGTTATTTCTGTCGTAAAATAGGTCAATTGAAAATACTGTAGCCGGCTTTTGCCACGGTGAAACATACGATCCAGAATAGAGAGGATATCATCCAGATTCCAATACCTTTCCAATCCAAGTCACCACCATCATTGCCTATTGCGTTTCCCCTACCCAGGAATTGATACAATCGGTATGCGTCTCCTATTTTGACCAACCAACCAAACAGGAGGTAAAGTGTAATCCTCTTTTTGCTCCAAATGATTTTGGAATGGTTGTCCTGTAATGTGTCCTTGTATGGATGGGTGGAAACCGTATTCCCTTGGTGGTCGCAAATGCGGATGTGATCCTTGTTGAGTATGGAGACAAACCCGGACGTATATCCCAGTAATGTTCCCTGTTGAGTATAGAGGGTGTTTCCTTGTGGTGATATTACCCGAATGTGATTCCCTTGTTGATAAGCGCTTCCAATCATGAAGCTATTTTGCCGTGAAACAAGGGATTCGTAAGCGATAAAACTCAGTGGTTGACGGTTATTTTCAAACTAATTATCAGCATCTATTCCAATAATTTCATCATTTAGCCCCTTTGCCAGATGGTCAAAGTCAGGGAAAACATTCCAGCGTCTCATGCCTTCAATTGAAAGGAAAGCTCTCAAAAATCGTTTGTGTTTTCTAGGTATTACCAATTTATCATTGTCTGCGACAATTATTTTGAACTTTTCCCGTACTGGTTTATCCGGGTTGCTTTTATCAGGTAAGTGAAGGGTAAAAAAGGAAGATTGGGAAGCCTGCCTTTCGTTATACCAATCAGGATATATAGCGAGAACTTTTCCTTCAATGTCCCAAAATGCGCATTTATGTTCTAGAGCCTTATTTTCAAGAGATCTTCTATCTTCATCGTTTTTTGGTGAATTTTTTTTTAATAATTGAGGCAGGATGTCAGGAGCTTCCGGCAATTCCATGTCTTTTGTGAACCCAAAAATCCATTCTATATATGATTTTTCAATTTCCCTGATTTCATGGGAAGTGTACTCGATTGGCGACTCACAAGAAGGACTTTTGTATTGCCTATAGTCTTTAGGATTGATTGTGTATAAGCATCCATCTGTTGAATCTTCTCCATTTTCGTCCGGTTGAATAGCAAACCACAACGCTATTCTTGGATTTTTTGTCCAATCCAGCAAACGGGTATACAATCCGTAGTGTTGCGCCTTATAGTACCATTCTTTATTACGTAGCAATCTGTCGGTTAAAGGCGCACCTTCTCTTTTAAAATTCAAAAGAAGTTCCCGTTCCTTTGAAAGCAGACAAGTTAGTTTTGTGCGTCCAATACTAAATTCTTTCATTTCTCTCTCTACAGCAGCAATGACAGGAGTTCTCAAGATAGTGGGTAAAAGGTCCCAACCTTGATTTCTTTGTCCTCGATACCAAGTAGCAGGGAGTCCTGTATTACCAAAAAATCTTGATTCTCTTTGTCGAATAAACTCTGTGAACCTAGATACAGCATGTCTATATTCGTATTCTTGTTTTTGTTCTACACAATGTATATTCATGAAACTTATTATCGCAGTAGTTCTGAAATGGCTTGCGCAACCAAGTTGCCGACTGATATTCCTTGCTTAGTTGCCTTCGATTCCAATTTATTGTAAAGGTCAGGGGATAACTTAACGGTCAACGTTAGGGAAGCATCCACTTCTACGCCAGGTGTTACAATAGGATTCAAACCTGTATTTGCAGAAGAACGCTGGACAATAACCCTCTCAAGCAATTCCTGTTTCAATTTAGGAATCGTCTTTTGAGACATCCAGTTTCTGACTGTAATTTCCGATACTCCACATTGTTGCGCCATCCATTTGTAATCAAGACCCTGGTTTTTCAGCCATTGCTTGACTTCGCTTTTAAAACCGGACTGATCCCCTGCGTGACTCATGCATATTAATGTACCGCCATGATCCGAAAAGACAAGACCGCCTTATCTCCAATAGATACAAAAGTAATCAAGGTTCCTTACTTAGAGTATCCAGTTTCCTTGCAATCAATTCCCCGACAGAACAACCGACTTCCAGGACTCTTTTTGATAATTTGAAGTAGTCATCCACAGACATTTTAAAATCGAGGCCGCGTTCTTGACATTCATTTAGGAATTTTACGGATAATTGATGTGACTGGAGCAGGTGTTGAGGCATTCTAAAAATTGTTTAGGAATCTCTTTTTGTGATATCCAGCTATGAACAATATCCTCTGAAACACCGCATATGGTGGCAATGGAAGAATAGCTCAAATGATTGGCAGTCATCCATTTTTCAAAGCCAACTTCTAAAATTTCCTGATCCTCGGTTGCGTTCATGAAGAAACAGTAACATGTAATTCTTCTCTCGCAAATTATCTTTTAGAGACAAAAATTGTTTACACAAATCGCAAAAAGAGATATTCTGGTGTCGTCAGCTGAGAACGTTCTTCTCGATTTCTGACAAAAGTAGAATCACAAATTCGATACCACCATGGAAAATAATGAACTGATGCCGAATGGTCAATTCGATGATCTTGTAAGAAGATTATCTAATATGCCTATGCTCATTTTAAGGGAGATTTTCAAACTAGCACTTTCTTCTAAAGCTGAAGATATCAGAAGCAGGTGCCCCGATGTTTTTTCAGCAGAAGAAAAAGAGTTGGAGAATTTCCTTGAAATTATAGATTTATTTGAAGATTAATCGAAAGATTGATTCGTTGGAAAATAACAATAAAAATAGACTAATCATGACGATGAAACCTAGACTATCAAAATTATTGATTACGGGCATTATAGCCTGTTATTCCAATGTGGCATTTTCTGCCGGGACAATTACAATAAATGATTCCTCAACGACACATTTTGAAGATACAAATCTTTATTTGAATGGAGATGTCACTCTTCCGACCTGGGCAATAGATTGGTGGGCTGATATGGAAAATCCATCCTCCTATACATTGACTGGGAATGGAATTATTTCATTTAATCATTCTTACGGAACTGATGGAAATATTAACATAGAAGGAAACAGTACTTTCAGCATAAGTTCGGGCATTACATTAAGGAACACTATGTTAAGTGTATCAAATGGAGCACGAGTTACTTTTGAGGGAAGCATTAGTAATACAAACAATCTCCCGACAATATTCAGTGTTGATTCAGTGTTGATTCACCTGGCTATCAATCAATAATAGATATCAGGAATGCGACTATCTGGGACTCTGATTATGTAATTCTCGAGTTTGACCATGGTACAATTAGTAGGGATCAATTTACGGTTTCTAATACGCATCATATTGAGGTATGGAATTATTACCACGAGGCCAGCTACAACTCCCTTTTTGATGGAGATTTAACGTTGGCAAACAATGGACGCATTATTTACGGCCTAGCTTATAACTCCACTCAATACGGATTTCTGCATATTTCAGGAACTCTGGCAATTACAGGCAATACGATATTGGATTTTTTTAATCCTACTGTTCAATCATTTGTGACCCCTGATACCGGAACTGTTATTTTCTATTGTGATCAGTTAACAGGAGATTTGTCCAATTTGGTTCTTATCGAAAGTACCTACAAAGATGATGGTGACACTGAGGACACGATTGAACGTTCCCTATCGAATAAACAACTCGTTTCCTATATTGAAACAATTCCTGGACCAGCCGGATTAATGGCAGTCGCGATTGTTGACCGAGGAACAGATCCAGGAACTCCGGGAACAATTATTACTGACGGAAAGGCTTCTGGTATTCTTTCTGAACAGGTAATCATATCGCTTTCTTCAGGACATGAAGTTGATGCTACTGAAGTGACAGGCGGATTGAACAACCATTATGTAAAAGGAACTGGCGGATCGCTCCTCACATCCGGGGATCAAACATTCAGCATGTCAGGATTGGATACCATTGGATACAGTATTATCGGATTATTGGGGAATGCAGGTGCGGATATGGTTATCGGCAAGGAAAACGGCAGCATATCAGATGCTACGATTAACTTGGCTGGTGATACTTATCAATCAAGTGATATTCATGTGAAAAGTGGAATTCTTGAGGTCGGCGTATCAACGGTTTTAGGTACAGATGATTCACTACTGACTGTAGGCGTGACTACAGCTGGGAATACGGAAACTTATGCTTCTGTCAATAATAGGGGAACAATTACCAACGATGTTGTTTTACATTCAGGTGCGTCACTCAATAATACAAATACTATTAAAGGCAGCATCGAAGTAAACGGTTCCTCTGTATTTGCCAATAACGGTACGATTAACGGTTCGGTCAATATTCAGAGTGGAGGAATGGTGAATGGAACGGGATTATTCTCATCCTGTACGAACGTTGACTTCGGTGGTTTATTGTATATCGGCAACAGTCCGGGATTCCAGAAGCATGAGAATCTGACATTAAACGATGGTTCAAGACTTGGCTTCTATCTGGACGGAATTACAGCCGCAACATTAACCAATAACGGTACGGGAACCTATTCCAATCTTGTTGTCAACAATTCCATGACAGTTAATGGAACAGTGAATACCGAAGTCGAAGTAGGTCTTGGTATACTGGCAGCAGGAACGGAATCGTTTACTCTGGATCTGATCAAAACGGAAGGAACGGTTTCCGGCAACGGTGATTTTGTTCTTTCTTTGGATGATGAAAACCATCTCCTGAAGGAAGGGAATCTTCTATGGGACGCAACCACAGGAACGCTCAGCTTTACCGGAAGGGTAGACGAAGCTGTTGCCGCCTCTCTGGTCGGCAAGGACGGTTCCAATATCGCCAATTCCCTGTGGTCGAGTACAAGCGCCGTCAAGAACTTCGGTCAGACGGCAGCATCCCAGCTTAAAGTTGTCCAACCGGGAGATTCCAATGTATGGGTGAGTGGATTGGGAGATTTTGTCACGATGAACTCCACTTCACATGCGGACGGGTTCCAGTACAACGGAGGCGGATATGCGGCAGGGATTGACTATTCCTGGACGAAGAAATTCCGTGCCGGTATCGCTTTTGGGCAGACATTCGGAACGTTCAAATCCGACAACAACCAGGCATCTATTAAACAGGACAGCATCATGACCGGTCTGTACGCCAATTACCTTGAAGCACTGTGTGACAAGCAGAGTTTGGGATTGAGCGGATACTTCGCCTATGGATCGGTTGAAAACAGGGCTGATACTCTCATTGGTAATTCCGCCTATCTGCCCGGTCATGCAAAATGGAATGACGATGTGTTCACATTCGGACTTAAAGCCGACTGGAATATCAAAGTCACCGACAAAACAACGCTGACTCCCTTCATTGGAATTGATTACTTCCATGGATCGCAGGAAAGCTTCACGGAAACATATTCCAACGGCAGTCGCCAATACAGGGACGGCAGCATGCAGGTGTGGAGCGTTCCGATAGGCATCACAGTTAAAAAGGAAGTATCGGTCGGAGGAGGGCAGCTCCTTCTTCCTGAATTGACAGTCGCCTATGTCGGTGATGTATCCAGAACTAATCCTTCGGTCAAAACCACCATCTACGGAATCGACAACAAGCACGAAGGAAGCAATCCGGGCAGAAGCGCCTTCATGATGAATGCAGGAACAAACTGGATCATCAACCAGAACTGGAGCGTGGGGGCATTCTACACTCTGGAAGCCAGAAGCAGCCAGGTGAATCAATCCGCCTCACTTTCGGCAAGATACAGCTTCTAAATAGACAAATAACAGTCATCAAGGGATGGAATCAGCAATGGTTCCATCCTTTTTTGTTTCTACGCTTATACGCTATTCCTGCCATATAGGGTACGGCAAACGGTACAGTACCCCCGCCAGATCAAACGCACTACCCCAATCGGCAACCCATCCCTATTTGGTCTCAACATATACAAGGAGAATTCCGTATGAAGGGGGTACTTTGCCAAATGCTTCAAAATTGTTTTTCCGAAAAATGGAAAACTTTTTCTCCATTAGGAAATGTATCAGGTGAGAAAAGAGGAAAATCCATTTAGGCCAATGTAAGGCAAAATTAATTTTGACGGTAATTTTTCAGATTTGTGGATGTTAATACCCATCATTCCTTTGAAATCCTTATAAATGATCCTGGATACATTCAAAATAAATTACCCTCCACCGACAAGGAATACAGCGTACAATTGAGCGGAAACTCAGCACAATTTCTCCATGAAAATTTTGTACGAAGCCGTTTTCAATTAAACATTTCCTCGCGGTCATTCAAACCAGCTCCACCTCTTAGAATCAGAGGAATATAGCCCAATTAATTCTAAATTGATTCCTACGGAAATTATTCAGGAAAGAAGGTAATTGGTAAGGGGAGAGATTGAAAAATCTGTACAATCAATTCTGGGGATATTCAGAATAAAATGACCAGCGTATAAATGATTCTTCGTGTACTACCATCTGCATTTCCTAAAACATGGATTCTCCAAGTGATCCTGTCCAATGAAGTAATGGAGAGTAAAAAAGGATTATGAAAACGTGCTTAAAATTTACAAATGTATTGCAATAAGCAAGTTATGAAAAATATGGTATCATACAATGTATATTAAAGATAAAGAGAGGGTTTTCAAATGTATACCGCTGTATTCCATGTATTGTTTCTTCGGAAATCTCATGAAAATTTACAAGCGCATGGAAACAAATAAGTTATAAGAAAAATGATCTCATTCAATGTATGAATATAATAAATGGATAAATTACCAAATGTATGATTATGTATGCCCGGATGCTAGGATTTTCAAGAGCAATCAGTTTTGTACGAAGGCATTTTTAATAAAAATAATTGTAAGCAATTAATTCTAAAATTATTCCTATGAAAATTGTTTAGGATATAGAGAAATGCCAATGGAGATAACAGAGAAACTTCTAGAGGGATTGAGAGCAAGAACAGTCAGTTATGGACTATCATTCAAAAGAAGAGAATCCTGATTGGAACAGATTTTGGGGCTACATCCCTCATCCAGAAGAATCACACCATTGGGGAGAATGTATGGAAGATTGGCATGATTACGAATGGAGAAAGGAACAAAAAGATATGGATTGCAGAAAGAAAGAGGAGGATTGGGAGAGAGTGAACGATTGTAATTATTCATGAAATTGTTATATTGGTTTCGGCTATATCAGAACTGTTATGGAAGGAATATACGATTGGGCGAAGTTGATTGACTCAAGGCTACATCAACGAATTATTAACGACTGGGAGGAACTACTCAATAATGATAAATTGAAAGAAAGAGACTACCACGCATTTTTAGCTTTATCTCCTGGTCTATTTCTAACTGGTCGGCGATCTCATCTTGTTATCTCCAAATTAAAATTAGGTTCAGATTATGAAACTGATTTTGTAGTCGTAAATGAAGGGTATAGCAATGGGACAATGTACAACTTAATAGAAATCGAATCTCCACATACAAAATTATTTGATTTATCAGGAAAACCGACAGCTAAATTGAATGCGGCCTTGCAACAAATTAGAGATTGGAGAAGATTTTTAATTGATAATAGAATTTTTATGAAAAAAGCATTTCCTACTGTAACGACTAGGGTAATAAAAAATAGCAAGTTAACCTTTACTATAGTCATTGGTAGAAGAACTGATAATTTAGAACATTTGGAGAAAAGAGAACAAATTGCTGAACAGGAGAATGTAAATATTATCTCATATGATAGATTAACAGATTATGCGAAAAGATTGCATTGTTCTATTTATCCTAATGTTAATTCTTGCGAATTAGATCATATGTCTTTTTCCATGCAAAACGAGCTAGCAAATCCATTTTTTAAATGTCTCTCTGACTCCATATGGAAATCCATAAACAGAGAAGCGCATTTTCATGTTTATAGTCATATACTAAATATATTAAAACATAGGCGATATAATAAATATTATGATACTTTCAAATCAATTGTAGATAACGAATTTTGATCAATCAATGATCCTAGAAATGGTGATAACAAAGTAGACAATCGAAAATATTTAAAAATGAATAAAAATCAGGTTTGATATTTTATCACGGTTTCACTTAGAACTTATTCACGGATTTAAGATTAGAATTTCATCGTCTGAAAACCAATCTTTTCCTATTTGATCTTTTGTTACATCTGCATAAAAGACAATGGCTAAACTTTTTTTTGCCCTTGTGCAAATTACATAAAGGAGTCTCAAAGTTCCTTCATTCACATTGCCACCCAAAAAGAATTGAGAATAATTATAAGCTCTCCAGTTTGATTCATTATCAATAATCGCCATAACACAATCAAATTGTAATCCTTTCACACCATGATGTGTTCTAAATGTCGACATTTCATTGACATAACCTGAATATGGAATGATTTGAGCAAACTTAGTGGCGAGAAATGATGAGAATCTTTCGAAATCTTCATCATATTTTCTTGGAATTTCAAAAACTCCTCCCTCGCGAACCACTTCAAGTAATTCTCCAAAAGTTATATTAGTATTATCCGCATATGATTTTTTGATTTTATCTATATTAAATCTGATTTTTTCCAGAAGCCCCTTATTGGCATTTTTGAATAACCATTTATAATTTTTTTTCGTTATATTTGCAATTTCAAATGAATCTTCTGTTTGAATCAATGGTAAAATGAAATTAACAAACCAGTTAATTTCGCCAGAGGTTCCATCTTTAATACTATCAAACTCTTTTAAGTTTTTCAAAGCCTCCCACATATCTACAAAACCGAGTCGAGCTGCCGCCATTTTATGCTCCAAAACTAATGCAGCACCTTCTTCCTTTTCCCACTTCTCTTTTTTCCATAAATCATCGCCTGTAATTTTCGCCATACTTTCTTTGATTTTCTGTTCGGCGAAAGCTTTATTTGCATGGGTAGGCACAATAAATAAACGAATCACTCCAGTTCCATTTGAGCCCATAGCAATTTGCGTTGGCGTGTTATCAACTCTATTTCCGATTTTATTGGCGAGTTCAACAATACGACTGCCAGAACGATGGTTTACTGGTTTCACTGGTGTTAAAAAATTCAAAGCGGCCCAATCAGTTTCCCCTAAATCGTCTTTTCCTCCACCATAAATGCGCTGTTTGCTATCACCGAATAATCCTAGTAAAAAACAAATATTATGAGATTTTTGTACAAACAAAAATGATTCCATTAAATCCTTGTTGGTATCTTGACTTTCGTCTACCAACAAAACGGGAAAGCGTTGAACAAGAATTTGAGCCATCAATGGTTTTTCTTTTAAAAAAGATGCACATATATCTAATACTTCAGAATGTGCGAGAGAATCTTTCCCAGAATTAGCCGCGCTTGGTGCAGGGTCATAAACAAATTTTTTTATGCTATTCAACTCTTTTAAGCGGGTTTTCTTTTTGGCAATAGAAGTAGTTAGATCATCAATAGTCGTTTGTTTTGTTCTTGTGTTTTTTGATTTTCGTTGTAATTCTTCAGTTTTATCAGATATGTCTTGTTCCAATTTTATTTTCAACCATTCTCTTATATCTGTATCAAATCCTTTAATTAATCCCCATACAAAACTATGAATTGTCGAAATGGCAAACAATTTATTATGTTGAACTCGATGCATAATTTCATCAGCAGCGGCCTTGGTAAAGGTAATTACTGCAACTCGTTTGCCGCGTAGTTGCAAATTATATCCTATTGTCCTGTCAATATGATTAAGAGCATTGACCAATGAACGGGTTTTCCCTGACCCAGCTCCAGCAAACAAAAAGAAACTTTTAGGATTTTCTAATGAAAAACATTCGGCAATTGTTTTATCGGCTTCTGTTTCAAATGATTCAGACATATTTATCCCTCCGTTTTTTTAGCCAATGGTTTCTGTTCCAACTTCTTTTGCAAAATACCATCCAACCAATCTAATCCTTCTTCAATATATGTCGGCGTTTTCAAACCACATGTCGCATCATCAAAATTTTCTAAATTTAATAAATCTAGCGCAAATTTAGCTTTGTCGCTTGTTATGTCTTTTGTGAGTTCTTTATTTTCATTTTTCAAAGTATTTTCAAAAGTGTGCTCACCATCACCAGTTTGGTAGGCTACACGCAGAGGAAACGAATCCATTTTTATTTTATCATCAGGATTTAATATCAAAAGTTTATCAATGTTTTCTTCTTCGGGAATCCATTTTTTAAGCGTTGGATTGCTTGTTTTTCCTCCAGGGGCTCCATCAAGATCGGTAATAATCAGAGTTGGGATACATAATTTTTCCATTAAAGGTTTTAACCTATGCGCATGACTTCCTCCAATTGTTAAAACGCAAATGTAAGATTGGAGGAGATGTTGAAATTTAGCAATAAAATATGGCATTAAAATACGTTCCGCGTCACCTTCTATTAAAATCGCTGCGTCCGCAAAAAATAAATCACAATGATTTATCTTTATGTATCGCGTTACGAATCGTTCTGTTTCTTTATCGTTCTCAAATGCATTTGTTAAACTGACTACATCCGTTATTGGATTTTCGGAAGGACAGGGGATGCAACGCTTAAAATAGCGCAGATTTGTAAACTTGCACTCGTGCGTTATGTGGGACGAATGCGTGGATACAATCATTTGGGTTGTTAATCTATTTTCTTTAATTTCTGGTCTATCAATTAAAATATCATACGCCCTTTTGATAAAAACTTGTTGCGCTTGTGGGTGCAAATGAGCTTCAGGTTCTTCTATCAACACCAAATGAATCGGAGAATACCCTGTTTCATTGGATTTCATTTTTCCATACTTTATCCATGAATCTCTAAATCCAATCATTTTGAAAGTTATGAAAATCAAATTCTGATACCCAAGCCCATTATAGCTTTCTGGTAAACATAAACCATTTTCTGTTTTATATTGCAATGCGTTTGAATGGTTTATTCCATCCATTGCGCTAACTTGTGGATTAATAGTAATACTAGGTGCGCCAAATGGGGGATAACCTATTTTTGAGATTTCTTTCAGTACAGGTTCAAAATTAGCTCTTACATTTGAAGTAAAAGTTTCTGTTGCTGTATGCAATTCTTTCAAGGCCTGTATATCTTCCTCTGTCATTTCTCCCTTATTCGGATCAAGATGGGTGGAATAATAATTTGCCATTAGTGCAGTCAATTTCCGTTTTTCTGACTGCTCAGCATCGGCCACTTCATCATTCATGCCCCGTTGAGCATTGATAGTATTGATTTGTAAGAGATCACATAGCGGATTGTCTTCCAATGCCTCACCCAAAGATTTTTGATTTTGGGCTTCCTGTTTTTTAGCAGGGTCAAGAATATAACGGCGAATTTCAAAATTAGTAGATAGATTTTTGGAAAGATAATCTATCATATCTTTCGGAAATAATCCATTTTTACCTTTGACCTTATCCCGTGCAATTTTGTATTCAGCGTATAATTTGGAAATATTTTTTATTTCATAACGTAGACGAACACCTAAATCGCCCCCTGACCAATCCAAGGTTGGCAATAACTGACTAACATAATGAATATCTTTATCTTCAACATAAAACCATAAATCTATAGCTGGAAAAATGCTATCGAAATCCTGTTCGGATGGTTCTATATCTACTTCAAATAATTCATTGATTTTGGGATGGTTAGATAGTGAAAAATCGTAATGCGAAAATTTTTGACTATTCAAAAATAAATTCATCACTGTTATTGCGCTTGTTTTACCACTGTTATTAGCTCCGATGAATATAGTTTTATCAGGCTGAAAGTCTATTGCAACTTCTTCTAATTTGCGGAAATTTCTTATCTTTAAAGTTTTAATATACATATCTATTTTCCTTATTTTATCCTTTTCATCATTTCAATGACATCGATAGAAAACTTCTGAGCATAACAGTCTTTTCCTTGTCGCTTCTTAGAAATTGAGATAGACCATCATCTGATGACCTACATGAGTTCATGAAACCAACGTATTCGTAAAGACAGTATCTACAAAATTAAATTGAAGTCAAAACGTTGGTTCACATTTTTCCCCATTTCTTCCCCATGTCCCTGCAAACAGAAACCGCAATATACTCATTACAAATATATTGCGGTGAAAAATTGATGGCGGACAGGGAGGGATTCGAACCCTCGGTACTGTTGCCAGTACACACACTTTCCAGGCGTGCTCATTCGACCACTCTGACACCTGCCCGTTGATAGATTGTGTTAGATAGGAAAGCGGGGATAATGTAACGGTAGAAGAGGGGGTTGGCAATCTTTTTTTCACCTGGGAGGCATTTTCCTGTTTTCCTCAAGCTCTTCCCGCATTTCCATCTGTTGCCTGAAAAGGATGGAAAGCGCATAGGTATCCAGGGAATCATGGAAATGGGATGGTAAGAGAACCTCATGATACCATATAAAAACAGGCTTCTGTTATCTACAGAAGCCTGTCATTGAACAAGGTTGAGTCCTTCGTGCCCGATGCCTACTTCTTTAGAAGGGCAAAAAACGTTCTTCCTATTTTTTCAACGTTTGCGTCTTTCAGGAAGGGACTCTTACTATTCGGTGGTTATTTCTTTTCCGGGCGTTCGAGATCGATACCCCATTTTTCCTGCATGAATTTTTTGTGGAATTCCAGTTTGTCCTTGAAGCGGTTCAGGTTTTTCACCTCCTTGGGGGACCATGCGGTTTCCACCAGAGCGAGGGCGCGCGGGTAAGCCTGGTAGAAGACGCGTTCAATGTTCGGCAGACGTTCCGCCCACAGGCAGCAGTCCACGCCGCGCACGCGTTCCATTTCCTTGGCGGAGAGGCCGTGGCCCGGTTCCAGAGAGTACACGTTTTCCAGCGTGTTGACGGGCATCCAGCCCGTATCCGGCTGGCCGGAGGGCCAGTCGCCGGGAAGCTGGGGATAGTCAAAGTAGCATTTGCCGTTGGGCGCGCAGATGACATCCACCTTGTCGCCCGTGGTATTGGCTACCGTTTTAGGCGTGTGGCCACCTCTCCACGTAGTGACTACCACGCCGTCCGGGTATTTGCCCATGGGTTCATACCAGAAGACGGCCGTTTTTCCGCGGCTTTTCAGCATTTTGGCGCACCGGGTGAAGAATTCCACCATTTCCTTTTGCGCGGCGGCTTTTTTGTTTTCCTCCCGGATGCCGGCTTTCTCACGGAAGTCCGCGCATTTGGGGCATTTCATCCAGTTGTCTTCCGGAGCTTCGTCTCCGCCCAGATGCACGTATTGGGACGGGAAGATGTCCTTGAGTTCATTGAAGACGGCGTTATAGAATTTCCAGACGTCCGGGTTGCCGGGGCACACGAGCGTGTAGGAGATGCCCGCATTTGTGCGCACTTCCAGCTTGGGGTTCGGGAAGCAGAGGAATTCCGGATAGGCGGTGCAAAGAGCCTGGTTGTGGCCGGGCACGTCTATTTCCGGGATGATTTCAATGTTCCGGGCGGCGGCGTATTTCACCAGGTCCTTAAGCTGTTCTTTGGTGTACATGCCACCGTGGGGGGTTTTGTTGCCAAAGGTTTCCTTACGCTTGGAGGCCACGCTTTCCAGCTTGGGGTATCCAGGCACCGGAAGGCGCCAGCCCTGGTCATCCGTGAGGTGGAAATGGAGCTTGTTGAATTTGTAGAAGGACATCACATCAATGAATTTTTTGACGTCCTCCACCGGCACGAAGTGGCGCGCGGTATCCATCATCATGCTGCGCCAGCCAAACCGGGGCTTGTCTTCAATGACCCCGCAAGGAATTCCACCGTCCTTGTATTGGGCCTGGAGCTGTTCCAGAGTATTTTTGGCGTAAAAAAGGCCCGCACGATCACCAGCCTGGATTTCCACCCCCTGCGGCTTGATGGTGAGCTTGTATCCCTCCGGCCCCAGAGCCTTGTTTGCGGCCTGCTTGAGGATTTTGGGGGATTTACAGACGCCAGAGGAAGTACTGACTTCGACTGGTTCCGGGATGATTTGATAGGGCCGGGATTCCACGTCGCCAGCGGCAAAAACGCTGCCGCTCATCACCAGCAGAAGAGGTAGGATACGCCATTTCATTGCGCGCGATTGTGCCGGAACCGCATTCCCTCCGCAATCAAAAAAGGCCAGAGGCTTCCGGCATGTCCCGGAAAAGGCATTTCCCATATGCACTTCCATCTTGACGGATGCCTCAAAGACAGGTTTGCTAGTCCTGCGCATGGGAGAGTCCTTTTACACACGCACCACGGAGACACCCCCCTCCGCCTTTGATCTGTCCCTCAGGCCGCCCGCCTTCAGCGAGTTCCGCGGGCAGGAGAAGATCAAGGACCGCCTGATGCTGATGGTGGAAGCCGCCAAACAGCGCGACGACGTGCTGGACCACATTCTGCTGAGCGGCCCCCCGGGCCTGGGGAAGACGACGCTTGCCAATATTATTGCGAATGCCGTCGGCTGTCGCATTCATACGACGTCCGGCCCCCAGATTGAGAAGGCCGGAGACCTGGCCGGCGTACTGACCAATCTGGAAAAAGGGGACATCCTTTTTATTGACGAGATCCATCGCCTTCACCCGGCCATTGAGGAATACCTGTACCCCGCCATGGAGGATTTCCGGCTGGATATTATTATTGACCAGGGCCCGAACGCCCGCTCCATCCAGCTGAATCTGCCCAAGTTCACGCTGGTGGGGGCCACCACCCGCGCCGGCATGCTGACCAGTCCACTGCGTTCCCGCTTCGGCCTGGTGAACCGACTGGATTATTATACGCAGGAGGATCTGTGTTCCATTATCGAACGTTCCGCCGGGCTGCTGAACGTGCCCGTGGAACCGGCAGGCGCGCTTCAGATTGCGCTGCGTTCCCGCGGCACGCCGCGCGTGGCCAATTCCCTGCTGCGCTGGGTGCGGGATTACGCCCAGGTACGCGGCAACGGCGTGATTACAGAGCAATTGGCGCACGACGCCCTGACCATGATCGAGATTGACGACGACGGCCTGGACGAGATGGACAAGCGCCTGCTGGAAGCCATGATTTACAAGTTTAACGGCGGTCCCGTAGGCCTTTCCTCCCTGGCCGTGGCCGTGGGAGAAGACGCCTCCACACTGGAGGATGTACACGAGCCTTTCCTGATCATGCAGGGGTACATCAGCCGCACCCCCAGGGGGCGCGTGGCAATGCCCTCCGCCTATCTCAAGATGGGCGCCACGCCACCCGCCAACGGACAGGGATGGCTGTTGTAAGCCATCCGTTTACGGCATGGCAAGAGTCCAGCGTTTTGTGCTGGTCATCAGGCCTCCTTTCTTTTAGACTGTTCCCACATAAAACGTCAGGACGTTTTCTGTTCATCATACGCCCAAAGCTATGGCCGCAAATTCTGATATCGCCTTTAAAAGACTGCCCGTCAAGATCATCGGTACGGGCTCCTATGTTCCGGAACGCCGTCTGACCAATGCGGACCTGGAGAAGATGGTGGACACTTCCCACGAATGGATCATCGAACGCACGGGCATCGTGGAACGCCGCATTGCCGCCCCTGACGAGTACACCTCCCACATGGGGACGAAGGCCGCCCAGCGCGCTCTGGAGTCCTGCGGTCTCCAGCCGGAGGATATTGACCTGATCATCGTTTCCACCATTACGCCGGATACGTTCACCCCTTCCACCTCCTGCTATATCCAGGACGCCCTGGGCGCCAAGAATGCCGCCGCCTTTGACATTTCCGCCGCGTGCTCCGGCTTCCTGTTCGCCATGAAGACGGCGGTCCAGTTCCTCGGCACGGGCCAAATGAAAACGGCGCTCATCATCGCCGCAGAAAAACTCTCCACTGTCGTCAACTGGGAGGACCGCACCACCTGCGTCCTGTTCGGGGACGGCGCCGGCGCAGCCGTGCTCCAAGCTTCCACGGGGGAAGAAGGGGAAGGCTCCATCCTCGCCACGGACATCGGCACGGACGGCGCCCTGCATGACCTGCTCCAGATTCCCGGCGGCGGTTCCCGCTGCCCCACCACGGCGGAAAATGCCCATGAACGCCTGGCTACCCTCGCCATGCGCGGCAAGGAGACCTTCCGTCAGGCGGTTCCCCGCATGAAGGATTCCGCCGCCAGCGTGATTGAACGCGCCGGCCTCACGGCGGAGGAGATCAAGCTGATCATCCCCCACCAGGCCAACCTCCGCATCATCAATGCTGTGGCCCAGCGCCTCTCCATCCCGGAAGACAAGGTGTTCATCAATATTGAAAAGTACGGCAATACGTCCGCCGCCGCCGTAGCCATCGCTTTTGACGAGGCGCGCCGCACCGGAAGATTCGGCAAGGGAGACAACGTCGTCCTGGTCACCTTCGGCGCAGGCCTCACATGGGGCGCCGCAGCCATCCGCTGGTAATTTCCGTTATTCCATTCCAGAACTTACATTACACATGACAACCGAACCGTACGGCAAAAAGAATCCGTTCCCCGCACCAGTCCTTTCCGTCAAGCACCTGACCGGAGAAGGCAGCCCGAAAGAGACGATCCATATTGAATACAGCCTGGACGGCGCCGGAATGGTGTACATCGCCGGAGATGCCCTGGCCGTGATTCCCGCTAATGACCATGCCCTGGCAGACACCCTGATCAGCAAGCTGGGCCTCCGTCCGGATGCCCAGGTCACCACTCCGGAGGGAGAGACCGCCAGCCTGAAGGATGCTCTGGTCAACAACTATGACATCACCAACGTCAACAAGGCTCTTCTGGCCAAATGGGCCGCCGCCTCAGGCAGCCAGGAACTGGAAGCCCTGCTGAACGGGGACAAGGAAGCCCTCAATAATTTCCTGTGGGGCCGCGACGTGCTGGACCTGGCAACGGAATACCCCGTGTCCTTTGAATCTGCGGATGCTTTTGTCGGCATCCTGAAAAAAATCATGCCCCGCCTTTACTCCATCGCTTCCAGCCCGAACGCCCACCCTGAAGAAGTGCATCTGTGCGTGGGCGCCGTGCGCTACACGGCCCGGGACCGCAAGCGCGGCGGCGTGTGCTCCACTTACATGGCTGACCGCCTCCAGCCGGGACATACGGCCAGGGTGTTCGTGCATACCAACAAGAATTTCCGCCTGCCGGAAGACGGAAACACACCCATCATCATGGTTGGCCCCGGCACCGGCATCGCCCCCTTCCGGGCATTCTGGGAGGAACGCATCGCCTCCGGAGCCAAGGGAGGCAATTGGCTGTTCTTCGGCAATCCGTACAAGGCTACCGATTTCTGCTATGAAGACGAGCTGGCCAAACTGACGGCGGACGGCAGATTGAAACTGTCCGTAGCCTGGTCCCGCGACCAGGAGAAGAAGGTATACGTGCAGCACCTCATGGTTCAGGAAGGCGAAGAGCTCTGGAAATGGCTGGAAAACGGCGCCTGCTTCTACGTCTGCGGAGACGCTTCCCGCATGGCGAAGGATGTTGACGCGGCTCTCCATGAAGTCATCCAGACCTGGGGCCGCAAGTCACCGGAAGAAACCGCGGAATACGTGGCTGACATGAAAGAACACCGCCGCTACCAGCGGGACGTGTATTAATCGCCCTCCGGATTACCTCTTTTTTACCGCGCTTTTCCACCATCCGTGGAAAAGCGTTTTTTGTCTGAGAACCCGGCCTGCCTTTACCCGCTGCGGGTACCGGGAGAGACCTTTCACCGGAGGAACCTTCCGGCATGGAGAGATGCAGTCATTTTCCTTTTATGCGGAAAATGCATCTGCCCCGATTGGAAATCGTCCCTCCCGGAGATGGTCATTAGAAAATTTCTGCACCGCATCTATGACGCGAACGGCTGCTCCGGCTCCTTGTACGGGACTTCCGCCTCCGCGGTAATCCAACTGCGCTGGTAGGGTTCCAGGCCGTAACGCACGTAGGTATTATTGCCTATGCCGTTGAGAATCGTCGGAGATTCCAGGTGCACCCTCCCGCCGTATTCCCCAGCCTGCACATCCAGATACAGTGTGGGAGACACTGACGTATGGTACGTATCCCATCCCCGGATATCCGCCAGCTTAACAACCGTGTCGCCGGAGGCCCCGCCCATGACCAGCCACACCACAGCGCCCAGCTCACTGGTGTAAGATATCTCGGATTGGGTAATCACCAGACGATAGGCCGCAGAACAGGGATTTGTGTTGCTGTCGTAATTCAGGCTGGATTCAGTAGTGCGCACCACATAGCCCGAAGGCTTGCCGACGCCGATGAGTTCACGCACACGGGACTTGTACCCCTCATGATAGTAGAGGGTCACCTCAACCAGCCGGGCAATGGATGGGGCGCTTCCTGAAACGGGCCTGAAGCGGTAGCCGTCCATTCCCGCATCCAGTGATTCCGTCCACTCCCCCCCGGCCCCTATGAGCATGGACACTTTGATCCAGGTACCGGCAGCCCCTCCATTATGCCGAAACGGGATGGAATATCCCAGGATCTTGCTGTAGTCGCCTCCACTAACCGTTCCAGTAGTTGGCAGAGTGAGGGAGGTACCGCCATTGGCCCCCAGGAGCACCTCACAGTAACACCCTGGAGCCGCATGATTGATCGTCACGCCATTGGTAGCCGTACAGGAGGACGTAAGCCAATAGGTGCGTGTCTGGTGCATCAGCACCAGCTGGGCCATCCCCATGGCGTAAGCCCGGTTCACAGACGCCGTATCCGTTTCAGCCCCGGCAGCCAGTGGAACATGAATACCTCCGTTGGCATTGACGATTCCGGAAAACGCGGCCGCCTCCGCCATCAGATTTCTTAAAACCACATCCCCTCCGCTCTGAATGCCGCTCCGGCCAGTCACGCCCAACGCGGCCGGTTTCAGCACCTGCGTTACCATGGCGTTTTCATCGGACACTTCCACGGCTTCCCCGGGAGCCACAAAACTATACTGTCCAGCCGTATCAGCCTCCAGAATGGTGATGAAAGCAGCATCGGCGCGGATTGCCTGAACGGTACAGGCTTCTGTACATGTCAGCGCATACGCGCCCCCCTTAACAGTATCAATTCTCATAAATTTAATTAATCAGGCTTAAAAAACCATCAACCGGACAGGAAATCATCACGCATAAACCGTTCACCCACCTTATCCCAACGCCTCAAATTTACCTTCCCGTCCAACTGGAGCCACGCATGAAACGTCTTTTACTCATTCAAGGATTCCATTCCCAGGCAAAAAGCTATGCTCTTCTTCACCGGAGGATCAGCCATCACGGCAATGCCTGCCCATCCCTTGACGGATAGGGTTTTCCTTTCCTTCAACAGGTATTTACCCGCCGCAAAGATATTTTTTAACCTTCCTGAGTTTAAAGAAGGAAACCATGCAGAATAAATAGAGACTTTGCGGCAACGTATGGGCCATGCCCATCCACCCTTTTCCTTTTAACTCCCATCTCCGGCGGAAGGGATAATCCCACCAGTTCAGGAGATGGTCAATGTCTTCAACAATTCTCTTCCTTTCCTCAATCTCCGCCAGCAATTCTTCGCGGGACCGGAAAACCGCGTTTCCGGATCTCAACAAATCCTCGCACAATTCCAGGCCCGTCCATTTGCTTTTTTTCAATTCCAAATGCACGTTCCGTTCTCTTTTCTCAAAGGCCCGCGCCGTCTTCATGCCGGCAAATCTCGCTGCGCTGTTAATGGCACAGATGTTCTTGAAGGCAAATCTGTAGTAGTACAGGGAAGTACCCGGCAGTTCATAAATATTCCCTTGGAGCCATGCATAAAATGCCATTAAATCATCTTCAAAGCTGGCCGTCATCGGCAAGGAATTTCCCCACTGGCAGGCGCTTCTCCGGATCATCATGCTCCCTCCGTAATGGGCGCCGGAAGAAAAAGGCCCCGTCTGGAGCCGGACGGCCAAAGTCCCTTCCGGAGCAGCCGGAAACGCCGGAAACTTAAACGGAACGCCGGCTTCTTCATAAACCTGGGTCATTTGGCTGGCAACGGCCACGGCATCCGGATGCTCCATCACCGCCCGGGCAAAAACCCTGCACCGCCAGGGAAAGGAACAATCATCCCCATCCTGGCGGAGAATCCATTCATGGGTGGCCAGCTCCACAATCTGCCGTATGTGCTGTCCGCGCCCAAGGGCTGTTTCATTCCGGTTTAAAACCACCCTATGCGGCCCGCTGTACCGGGCAGCCATTTCCTGCATGATAACAAAGGTATGGTCGGAAGAACCGTCATCGGACAGAATGATTTCCAACGGTCCCTCATAGTCCTGCCGGAATACACTCCGGATGGCATCTTCAATACAGTATTCTTCATTATGCCCGGTCAGAATGATGCTGATAGAGGGAAGATCGGAATGATTCATGACGGGAAACTGGATCAGGGAGAAACAATAGACAGACCTTAGCCTAATCTCCCGGAGTTGACCAGCATAACAGGCCCTGCGGCATGCCGGGGTTATTTTTTCCACAGCAGGCGCAGGCGGCTGCCCGCCATGGACCATGCCCGGTGCACCATGGAGCGCATGCCCGCCGTGCCGCAATACATTAAAAGCGCTGTTACGCCGCCATAGGACACAACCATCAGAAAGGCGCAGGTGAACCAGTTCAGGAAAGACAGGGAAGGTTGCAAGGGAATATATTTCCATACCCAGGACATCAGCACGGCTGGCGCCAGAATCAGCACCAGCTGGTAACCGAATTGAAGCCAGTAGAGCATCACATTCCTTCTGAAGCCCCACGTGTACAGCATGAAGGGCTTCCAGATGCCTACAATCAGCGTCAGGCTGGAGATGCCCCCAAGCAGAATTCCGGGCAGTCCCCAGAGATAGCCTCCTATGATAGCCACCGTAATGTTGATGACGCTCTCCGCCAGCGGCGCCCAGATATCCCAGAAAAGGCCGTAGCCGTACAGGAATTGATCCGTTACTCCCCGCGTAATGGCAATGAAAAGATTAATGATTACCAGAATCATGATTTCCCGGGAGAGGATATACCCGGAACCCAGCCAGAGGGAGATGAAGGGCTCCAGCAACTGGTAAAGGGTGAAGCATATCGTTCCGGCGATCAGTATGCGCAGGGAGAACAGTTCATTAAATACCCTGCGTATTTTTGCCGTATCCCCCTCTGCAATTAGATTCCCCACACTGGCTTCCGTACTGCCCAGCAGGTTGTTGACCAGGGAAAAGAGCTTATCCGTGATGATGGAATAGTTGCCGTAGTAAGCCACCATCTGCAGGGAGACAAAGGCATAAACCAGGAGCGGCGTTATCTGGAACTGGGCAAAAGCCCCAATCCTGTGAACAAACAGCTGCCTGGTATATTTGATAACTTCCGGATACTTCCTGAATAACTGGCGGCCCATAGCAACACTGCTTTTCAGCCACGGATATACCTGGTTGATTTTCCAATTCAGGATGAATGAATAGATTCCTCCAAACAACAGTTCTATCGCGATCCACAGATAGTAGCTGCCGGTATACCAGGCGGACAGCATTTGAAATAAAATCTTGATGATGGTAGCCGTCTGGAAATAGACGGCTACCACGTAATTCCTCTGGTCCGCTCCCAGGAGAGCCTGCCTGTAATTGGCGAAGTAGCCAATCAGGGAAGACGCCAGAAATGAAAAATAGGCAAAATAGATGATTCCATAGGAAAACCCCGTGGAAGGAAAAATCAACGGCAGAAAACATGCCAGCACCAACCCGGCACCGATGATGACCAGGCCTATCCAGCGGTACATGTAGCCCAAGACGGAAATGATTTCATTAATCCTGGTTTTATCCTGGTTAAAAATCGGTTTATAAAGCACATAGCCGATCGCCGTACTTACACCCAGTTCCGCCAGATTGAGAAAATTCAGCAGGTTTAATAAAGTTCCTGTCAAGCCGACAAAATCGGCTCCCAGACAATTTAAAAATATTTTTCTGGAAAAAAAGGAGATGCACAGAATCAGGATGTAAAAAACAAGATTCACACGAGCGTTCTGCAAACTCTTTTTTACGCGGGATTCGTTCATACCATTTATTTCAGGAATTCAACCTGGCCTTATCAGGAAATATAAAATACAGCCACTGCACAAACCCGGCTTTATTTATTCAGCCTGTAAAATAAAACAAAATATTCCGCCAATAGTATACCCATGAAAGCGGCATTACCCTAACACATCGTTGCACTACATCAATACTTTTTACTAATACCGGCATAATCCATTTAATTCCAGTTATTCAAACAAGGCACACAAAGCATCCTTGCCTTATTTCCGCCTTCCATCTATATTGGAGCTCATGAGTAAAGGCCGTATTTTAATCGTCGCCTATACATTTCCTCCGGGAGAGGGAGGGGTAGGAATGGCGTCTTTTGAAATGGCAAAAGGGCTGCGCGCCTTAGGATGGGACATTCACGTCCTCACCCGCGAACAGAACCTTCCGGACGATCAATCCCGTCCGGAATGCTGTTCCGTCACCTCCATGCCGGATTCCTTAACGGAAGACAGCCCGCGTTTAAGGGAATACCTGGATACCCTTCTGGAGGGCCTCAAGCCGGATTTCATCATTTATCATTCCTGGTCAAACTGGTGCAGGGAGGAACTCATGGAATATGCCGGGGCACACCGCATCCCCTTCATCCTGCGCTCGCATGGCACGGGCACCAATTTTTCAGCCTTCTTCCGACTTCGTTACCCCCCCTTCTTCGGAATGAAAAAATGGATCGGCTCCTTTCTCAGTACCAGGAAGTCCGTTCTCCGTACGGGTAAAGATGCGCCCTTGAACCAACTTGTCTTTCTTGAACCCTGCGGAACCTTATTTAAAGGATTTGATTATTATTATGCCAGCAAGCTCAAGCTGCCCAACGCCTGCTGCATTCCCAACACTTTTCCGGCGTTGCAACGCGGGACCCCCTTCTTCAGGGAAAAATACGGATTAGCCGGTGTCTCCCTGTTCACCTGTGCGGCCAGCGCCTGCACGACAAAACAACAGCTTCTCTTCATCCGCCATGCAAAACGCATGAATTTGCAGAACATCGTTTTCCTTTTTCTCGTCCCTCAACGCAACCCGTATGCAGAGCAAATGGAAAAAGCCATTGGGGACCATCCCGGATTCCGCATTCTTTACAATCTTCCAAGGCATGAGGTGGAGGCCGCCATCTCGGAAAGCGACGCCATGTTCCTCTACTCCTACCAGGAACAACAGCCTTTGTGCATTTTGGAGGCCATGTCCTGCGGCATTCCCTGGATAGCTCCGGACATCGGCTGCATTTCCGTTTTAAAAGGCGGCATCATGCTGAAGAGCAGAACTGCCGGCTGCCTTAAAAAAGCTCTAACCTCCATGCTGGATCCTGATACCCGGAAAAGTTTAGGCGCCGCCGGGCTCCGGCAGTGGCAGCAGCGCTATGCTCCCCATGCCGTCTATGCCCAGTGGGAAGCCCTGCTCCGTTCCGCCAAAAAATCTGAAAGCATTCAGGCACATGAATTATAAATGATTTGAATCTCCTCTTCACATGATCCCTTCCAAACATACCCGGCCCGTTCTCGCCATTGTCTCGGACATGCCGTTGGGGCGCCTGATTCCCAGCGAGTTTCAGGAAAAAGATCGTTCCCTGACACCATGGATTTTCTCTCTGTTCCAGGCTCTGGCAAACCAAACGGAGTACGACATCCACTGGATCACCCTTAAGAAATATGTTTCCGGGTATACGGTCAAATCCCTCCATCGTCAGACTATCCATATTTTGCCGGACTCCAGCCTGGCGATAGGTTTGCTCACCCACCATTTTTCCGCCTCCAGGAAAATCCGCCGTCTTCTGGACCAACTGAATCCGGACTTGATTCACGTCTGGGGCATTGAACTGGCATACGCGACCGCTTGTAAAACGCAACCGCGCCCCAAGCTGTTATCCTACCAGGGCTCACTGATTGCTTCTTGCCAACGTTCCAAAATGAAAATGTTCCCGAAGATTCAAGCTTTTTGGGAAAAACGGACCACTCCAGAATACCATCACATCACCTGTGAATCACCATGGATACATGACCGTATTCTGGAAATATCCCCTTCCGCCCAGGTTTCGCTCATTGAATACGGAGTGGAGGAGTCATTCCATCATGTTGAAAGATCACCCTCCGCTACTCCGGAATGCCTGTTTGCAGGAAACCTCAACGAATTAAAAGGCGTCAGGTACCTGATTCAGGCATTTATGAAACCCTCACTGCAGCATGTTCAACTTTATGTTGCCGGATCAGGCGAATTGAGGAAAAAACTGGAACCCGCAAGCACGCCCAATATCCATTGGGTTGGCACCTTGCAGCGCCCTGAACTGCAAAAACGGCTGTCGTCAGCATGGTGCCTGGTACACCCCACCTTGGGGGATGCCTCTCCCAACTGCGTCAAGGAGGCAAGAGTCATCGGGCTTCCCGTTATCACCACTTGCGAAGGGGGGCAAACCCAGTATGTCATTGACGGCAAGTCCGGGTACATTATTCCCGTCAGAGACAGTGAAACCCTTGGCCAGGCAGTCCTGTCCCTGACTGAATCCTTGGAGAAAAACATGGCCATGGGGCTTTACGGGGTTGATGAAATTAGAAAAGCTCTGAAAATTGAACTGACTTGCAGCAAATTCCTTTCCCTGTACGGCTCTTTGTTGAACGGCAAACCATCCTCCCTTCCGGATTGATCCACCCGCACATGAACCCGGCTCTGCGCCCGGTCATCCTCCTTCATTCTCCGTTTCCATGAAAAAGGTCGTTTTCATTAACTTCGGTTCCGCCCGGTTTACGCACCGGCAAATGCTGCAGCTTCTTTCCGCCAAACTGGCCGGAAAAGCGGATCAAGTATATGGATTCCAGCCTAAACACTTAAAAGAGCTCGGGTTTTACGGCACCCACCCCTGGTTTCATCCTTCCCAGAGAGGATTTGCATTCTGGTCATGGAAACCCTTCATCATTCACCACGCCCTGCGACAGGTGCAGGACGGAGACATGGTCATCTATTCGGACGTCGGCAGGCCGTGGGTACGGATGTTCCACCATTCCCTGGGCTCGGTCCAGCAATGGCTGGAAGAACTGCGCCAGGACATCATGCCCGGAATATACATTCCTTATACGGGCACGATAGAAAATTGGACCAAGGCCGCCACGCTGAACCAAATGGAAGCGCTCGCCCCGGATATGTTGAATTCCCCTCCCCTCCAGACCTCCTTCTCCGTCTGGAGAAAAACTCCGGCGACCGTGAGACTGGCGGAGGAATGGGAAGAAAAATGCCGCCATTTGCCGCTGGTAGGAGATTACGACGCAAATACGGACATCCCGAACGGCCCTTCCTTCAAGGACCACAGGCACGACCAGGCCATCTTCTCCATCCTGTGTTTTCAGCGCCAGCTAAAGGCATTGGACTCCATCGGGGGACAACGGCCGGAAGTTGACAAGGATATGGACGCCTGGCTTCAGCTTCAGGGAGCGCCGCCGTCAGGCGCCTGTGCAAATGCCCTGTTAAACGGCCTTTCCGCCACCGCCAGAAAACTGGAGAGCGCCGTCAGAACTTGTTTGAGAAAGTAGCCCTCTCCCTTTCCGGCCACCACAGAATCTCCATGCAGCCATACCCAGCCACCCTCTCCACCCTGTTCCTTGCCGGTCCCACCGGATCCGGAAAATCCGCCGTGGCCGTGGAACTGGCGGACATGCTGGGCGCGGAGATCGTCAGCTCGGACGCCTACCAGGTGTACCGTGAAATTCCCGTCCTGACGGCGGCCCCTTCCCCGGAAGAACAGGCGCGCATCCCCCATCACATGATTTCCGTCATTCCCGTCCAGATGCCCTGGGACGCCACGGAACACTACCACCGGGCCATGCGGTGCGTGGAAGACATCCATGCGCGGGGAAAAACGGCCATCGTCACGGGAGGCTCCGGCCTGTACTTCAAATTCCTTTCCCACGGCCTGTCGGAAGCTCCGCCGGGAGACGCCTCCCTGCGCGCCGCCTTTGCAGGCTACTCCACGGAAGAGCTGTACGCCCGGCTCTCCGCCC
>ERZ791837.105-NODE-105-length-60237-cov-7.815476_pt1 | contig 60237 bp, 58 predicted proteins | sample MGYA00510292_ERZ791837 | MGnify/ENA primary metagenome ERZ791837 (study PRJEB30046, sample SAMN00715259) | human gut metagenome | study: EMG produced TPA metagenomics assembly of the A metagenome-wide association study of gut microbiota in type 2...
CACTTGAACCATGTTCAATATCTGTATATTCATTCTTTGGTGTTGATTTAAAAAATCCAACAAGAAAAATAATCACATAAACTATTGAAAATCCTATTAATGTAGATACAAAATTATGTGTTGCTCCTTTTGAAAATATATTTCCAAGTGTAGCAAATGGATTTGTTATATTATCAACTAATACTTCCATAAATGTATTTAACGAAAATACACCACTTGCATTAGCTTGAAATGAACTATATGCAACTGGCGCAACAAATACTATGGCTAGAATTAGCCATAGTATTAAACATATTATAAATGCATTTTTATTTTTTTTAATTGCTCCCTCTATTTTGTAATTCACTAAAATCACCTACTATCTTTAGTATTTATTTGGTTATATATCTCTGTCTTCTAAATTTTTATTTGGATTTCCACCGTTAGCAGCTTGTATTACCATTCCTTCTGATAATTCATTACTTTTAACATCTTTTTGATTGTAATTAGCTTTGCTATCTAATTTATATTCTCCTAATTCTATTACAATTATTCTAGGTTCATATGCCGCTACTTTTATCGGTTCGTCATCTTTTCCTATTGTTTCTCTTACTTCCTTAATGTTTTTTGCCATCTGGCTTCTCCTCCTTATTCACTGTCTCTTATTTCGAATGCGAAATAAGATTTATATGGTTTTAATTTGCACTTACCCTTTACTTCATTTGTTTTTTCATCAAAATATAGTACAGGTTTTACTTCTTCTGTAGTTTCAGGGTCTATAATAGATATAGGCCTTTTAAAATTTGGAGTATATTTAAATTCTTTGTATTCTTCTGCTTTATCTGAATATAATGTTGTGAACTTAAATGGTGTTGGTTTTTTTGTAATTCTTAATTCATCACCAAGTAATAATCCAGTATTTATTACAACTTTGTCCTGCCCAAAAGACAAGATAACTAATGTGTTTCCGTCCTTTGCAGGATCTTCAACATAAAAAGTTTTCCTGTTTAAATCTCCTCTTATTTCTTCTGAGTGTTCTAATCTTTCTACTGTATATTTAGGATATTCTTTTAAAAATTCTTTTTTAGTCTTATATACTTGATAAATTACTGTATTTACCCCTTTAGGGTCTGTTATACTAAAATGTTTTCCTTGTACATTTTCCATTTTTTACCCCTCTTCCTATGATCTTCCATAGAATTCTTCTTTTGTTTGTCACAACTACCTATAATTATACTATTTCAAAAGATTTTTGTCAATAACATTTATGTAAATTATGTTAATTGCATTTTTCAAACTTTTATTCTACAGAATTTCTTGGACTAAATTTTGAAACTTCCTTCAATTTTTCGAATAAGTTATTTTCTTCTTCTGTTAGTTTTTTAGGAACAACTATTTTTATTTCTGCTACCAAATCTCCTCTTCCACCTTTTCCATCTTTATAACCTTTATTTGGTATTTTTATTTTTTCTCCGCTTTCCATTCCTTGTGGTATATATATTGTTGTTTTTCCATCAATTGTTTGTACATTAGTTCTTGTTCCTAAAGCTGCCTCCCACGGTGTTAATAATAAATCTGTATATAAATCTGAGCTAAATAATTTAAATGTTTTGCTATTCTCAATATTTATTTTTATAAATAGGTCACCGTTCTTTCCTCCATTTTTTCCTGTTTTTCCTTGACCTATTAGTCTTATTTTTTCACCATTTCTAATTCCATCTGGAACTTTTACAGAAAATGTTTTCATTTTTCCATCAACTGTTCTTAATGAAATCTTTTTTTCTAATCCATAAAAAGCTTCTTCTAGTTTAACATTTATTTCTGTTTCAATATCTTCCCCTCTTTGTGGTAATTTTCTATCTGTCTCTTCATTGATTTCTGTATTTCCTAGGAACATATTAAATATATTTTTTCCCTTTATTTTTTGATAATTATTAATATTATTTCTAGAATTCCATATTCTATCATATTTTCTTTTTGAAGCTGGTACTGATAATGTTCTATATGCTTCATTTATATCTTTTATTCTTTCTTCTGCTAATGAGTCTCCAACATTTAAATCTGGATGATATTTTTTTGCTGCCGCTCTATATGCAACTTTTATTTCATCTATAGAAACTCTACTTGTTTTTAAATCTAATATTTTATAGTAATCTTTATATATCATTTGACATCCTCCTAAAATTAGGTAGTTCTATTATAACATAAATAGAAAAAAAATCCATAGTTTTTATGGATTTTTTCATTCAATTCTCATTTTTTATTTACTTGCTAATTCTATTAAATTGTCTAGTAATTTTTCGTATGAAATTCCTACTGCTTCAAATAATTTTGGATACATACTTATACTTGTAAAACCTGGTAATGTATTTATTTCATTTATATAAATTTTTTCTGTTTTATCTTCAATAAAGAAATCTACTCTAGATAACCCTCTACCACTTATGGCTTTAAAAGCTTTTATTGCTAACTTTTGAATTTCCTTTGAGTTTTCTTCTGAAATCTCTGCTGGTATTAATGTTTTTGAATTTTCATTATTATATTTAGCATCATAGCTATAAAATTCATCAGCTGATTTTATTTCTCCAACACAAGAACTAATTACATCTTCATTTCCTAAAACAGCACATTCTACTTCTTTTCCTACAATTCCTTCTTCAATCAAAATTTTGTTGTCATATTTTCCAGCTTCTACTATTGCATTTTTTAATTCTTCAATATTATGAGCTTTATTTATTCCAACACTTGAACCAGAATTAGATGGTTTTACAAAGACTGGAAATCTTAATTTATCGTTTGTAATTTTAGCAATATCTTCTAACTCTAAATTTCTTTCATTAAATTCTTCATCTATATAAATATATTTTTCATTATATTTTCTTATATAAATATATTTGGCTTGATTAATATTTGCTTTTTCAAAAATTAATTTTGTGTACACTTTATCCATTCCAACACTTGATGCTAATACACCACATCCTACATATGGAATTTTTAATAATTCAAATAAACCTTGAATTGTACCATCTTCTCCATATAATCCATGTAAAACTGGAAATATTACATCCATTTGTTTTAAATATTCTGTAATATTTTCTATATGTTCTTTATTTTCTAATTCTTCTGATTTTTCTATACCTTCAAGTTTTACTTTATACCAATTTCCAATTTTATCTATATAAATAGGAAAAATATTATATTTTTCTTTATTTAGATGTTTTATAACTGATGCACCTGAAATACAAGATACTTCGTTTTCAGTTGACATCCCACCAAAAATAACTCCTATTTTTATCTTATTCAAATTATCTTCCTCCTAAGCTTTTTCTAAATTTGATACTATATCAAAAAATCTCATACCATTTGATGCTTTGAATAATATTGCGTCACCTTTTTCCCAATTATTTTCCACAAATTCTTGGACTTGTTTTTTGTCTTCAAAATAATAAATATTTTCTTTGCTCATACCACATTTTTCAGCACTTTTAACAATATTTTTAGCATTTTCTCCATTACATATTAAAATATCAATATTATTTTTATAAACTTCTACTCCAACTTTTTCATGTAATTCTTTTGAATATTCACCAAGTTCAAACATGTCTCCTAAAACAGTTATTTTTCTTTTTGCATTTAATCCTTTTAAATATTCTAAAGATGCTTTCATAGATTCAAAACTTGCATTATATGTATCATTAATAATTGTGACACCATTTTTTAATTCTAATATATCCATTCTTTTTTTAGTAAGTTCGAAAGTTTCTATTCCTTTTTTTATTTCATCTGCACTTAGTCCTAATAGATTTCCTACTGTTGCTGAACATATTGCATTATAAACAAAATGTATTCCACCAACAGGTACTTTTACTTTAAATTTATTTCCTTTTATATTACATATAAATTCACTATCATTTTCATTTAACTTAATATCTTCAGCCATTACCTCTGAAGCATTTTCTATTCCGTATGTATGTATTTCTATATCATTGTGTTCTTTTTTATTCCATTCATTTAATAAGTCGTTATCATTATTTATTACTAAAACTTTTTTGTCCATTCCTTCAAGAATTTCAAGTTTGGCTTTTAATATATTTTCTCTTGAACCTAAATTTCCTATATGTGATGTTCCAATATTTGTTATTACTGATATTGTTGGCTTTGCTATTTGGGTTAATTTACTTAATTCTCCAAAATGGTTCATTCCCATTTCGATTACTGCTGCTTCTTGGTCCTGTAAATTAAATATTGTAAATGGAAGTCCTATATTATTGTTGTTATTTCCTTGTGTTTTTAAAGTCTTGTATTTTTGAGATACTACATTTGAAATAATATCTTTAGTGCTTGTTTTTCCTACACTTCCTGTTACCCCTACTACTTGAAAGTCTTTTCCTTGTAGCTCTCTTTTATATGTTGCTATTTTTGCAATTGCTTCAATTGTGTCTTCTACTTCTATTATTATTTTATTTTCCCATTTTTCAAGGTCATTTTTTGAGAAATTAATATTTTGTATTATTACTGCTTTTGCACCTTTTTCAAATGCTTGCTCCCATAATGTACTACCATCAAAATTTTCTCCCTTTATTCCTATATATGTATCTTCTGGTTTTAATATTCTTGTATCTTTACAAAATCTATCACATTCACTTTCTATATTTCCTATTATTAGCTTTCCTTTTGTTTCTCTTATTATATCTTTTACTTTCATTTTTATCACCTCATTTTTTCTTGTTAGATTATATGCTATTTATTTTGTTTTTGCAATTGATATAGTAAAAAAATTGTTATTTTAGCTTTAAAAATAGAACTTCAAAATGGAGGCTGCTTTTTCAGATGCCTCCATTTTTAAAGTTCTATTTTTAATTATTTTTTATTTTTTCTATTTCTTCTTTGCTCAAACTTGTTGCTTCTGAAATTTGTTCTAATGTAAATCCCATTTTTAACATTTTCTTTGCAATTTCAATAGAATTTTCTTTTATTCCATCTTCTTTTCCGTTTTTCCATTCCGCTTTTCAATTCCATCTTTTAGACCTGCTTTATAAAAATTATGCTGACTTGTTAATCTATTATATTCTGCCATGACTATTGAATTGTGTCTTTCTCTTTCTTTTGGGTCTTCGCTTATGAAGTCTAAAGTATTTATTGCTCTTTCTATTTCTTTATTTTCTTTCTTTGCCAACATAATCCCCCCTTCGTTTTGTGTGAATATACACATCCATTGATCTAATTTTGTAAAATCTTTTGGATTTTTATTTTTATATTTTGGTAATTCTATATAATGATATTCTATGTATTCTGATGCTATTTCGTCCTCTTCTTTATAGCCTAATTCTACATACTCTTCTTTTAATGTTTTTTCAAATTTTAATCTTCCTACACTATGGTAACTATTTCTTTTTAAGAAATTGTAGTTTGTTATAAATATTACTATACTCTTTTTAAGTTCTGTATATTTGTGACCTACTTGTAATTGCTCTGATATTAATTTTCCCATATAACTAGTTGCTCTTTCATCTATGTCTTTTTCGTCTTCCATTTGCATTTCAATATCAAGCATTGTTCCGTCATCTGTTTCTGCTTTTATATCTAGCAAACCTCTTTTTTCGCCTTTTTCATATGGGATTATTTCTGGATTTTTTATTGTTACTTTTTGTATTTCTTTTTTTAGTATTGCTTCTAAAAAATCTTTTAATACACTTTCGTTTCCTTTGTAAGCAAATACTCTTTTAAATATATAGTCATCTGTTATTGGTAGTCTTTTTGTTTCCGTTTTTCATTCCTCCTTAATTATACTAAATTGTTTTGCTTTTAGCAATACCTTTTAGTAAATTTTTATTTTTTCGTATAATTAATTTGACAATTTCTGTATCTACATTTATTGCAGTCTTATATAGACCTTGCTACTTTTTTGCCTCCTTCCTTTTTTATTTTTTGTTTTGGGTATCTTTTTTGATTTTTAATTTTTAGAATTAAAATTTCTTGATTTTCCAAATTTTTGTCTTTCCTAAGTTGCTTGATTTTAAATTTTTTAAAGTTTTATAGCTATGCAATTGCCAAATTAATTGCACAGCTATATATTAACATGCTTTATCTTGCATTGTCAACAAAAATCTTTCGACAAATTTCGAGTTTCGGCATGTTTATTTCTGTTGTATTTGTATATACTTAAATTTACTATATACTATTTTATTTTTCTAATTCCATAGTAAAATCATAAGCATTAGCAATATCTGCTGTTGTTCCTGCATTTATTGCGTTTGTTCCACCAGCTACTATTTCTGGGATATATGCTTCTAGTTCTGCATAATTGCTTCCATCTTTGTTTGTAAATGATATTTTTACTATTCCTCCTGCAAAGTCTTTGTTTGAATCATTTTTTACTGTTGCTGTAAAACTTGTTACTCCATCTTGTGCTGATAGTTTTATGTCTGTTATTGATAGATTTCCTAGTTTTCTATCTTTTGATATGTTTTCTGATGTGTTTTCTTTTACTCCACTTTCGATTTTTGCATTTTCTGTGTTGTTCATGTCTATTAGACTTAAGCTGTCTTGTTCTGTCTCTTGTTGTTGTTCTTGTTGAGTGTTTTTGTTATTTTGATATATTATTGTTCCTACTACTATTATAGCTATTATGATTATTGCTATTAGTAGGATTATTCCTTTTGAGTTAGATTTTTTTATTTTTTGTTTTTCCTTCATTTTTTTATTTCCTTTCTACAAAATTTTTATATCTACATATTATATTGTGAACAGTCCATTTTTTCAGCGGACCTATAATTTTATTTATTTTTTTAATTATTTATATTTCGTTAGTTTACATAACAATTTTAGATTGAAAATCCAGGAGCTACACCAGGATAAGGTCCAGGGAGCGTAGCACTGCAAATTCCAGAAGAACTTACATAGCAAAAATGGCACACATTGTAGCAATACGGTGAACGAAGCCACCACACATTCACATAAAAATCACTCGCACTTGGCTTTTTGGTAATGTTGTTTGATGTTGAATAGCTTATACTTCCTAAATTCATTTTATAGTATTTATATTGTTTTCCTTCTGTTGTTATTGCATCACCTCTTGTTACTCCTCCATTATAACCATTGTCCCATATTTCTCCACATGACAACAACCATAAATAATCATCTGTTTGTTGCGTTTTTGCTACATCATATGTTGGTATATAATCTTTTTTTACTTTCTTTATGCTATTTTTTATACTTAATGAATTATATGTTGTACTATTTAGTGTTCCTCTTAATTCTGTTTGTGCCCATCCTCCTGAATTTGTGGCACTACTATTCATTTGTGGTGCTTCCATTAAAAAATCTACGTATTCAAAACTTATTCCTGCTTTTCCTGTTGCTGTTGTTGAACCATATGCTGTGGAACTTGACAATGTATCATGATTAAATCCTAATATTCTTACTTTTTTTCCATCTAAGTATTTAACTTCTCCTACTTTTAATGTTTTTTGTATTCCATTTACTGTTACAGTTGCTGTTTCTGAATCATCTGTTATCGTACTAGTATTTGATATTACTTTTGCTATTTGTGCTATTTCTTCCCATGTACATATATTACTTATATTAATACTAGTTTTTCCAACATTTCCTGCAGAATCTTTAGTGTAAAAATAATACGTTCCATTTGCACTTGCTGTATATGTTTGAGTTATCTGTGAATTAGTAGCTGTAATTGATGTCCACCCTCCTGATGAAGCAGTCAAGCCTGAATTAGTACTCCATTGATATGCTACTATTCCAGAACGAGTATCTGTTGCTTTACCAGTTATTGTTACATCCTCTGTTGTATATCCTGTTGGACTTATTGTTAGTGTTGCCATTGTTGGTGCAGATTTATCTATTTTCAAAGCTGTCGAAACTATATTAGAAGTATTTCCTGTTTTATCTATTGCCATTATATATATTCTGTCATTTCTTTCATTATTTCTTGTCATTCCATACCATTCTGTTTCATTCAAATAATCTTGCCAATTAACTCCATCATATCCAAATCTTACTTTGCTTATACCTGAGCCATTCTCTGTTATTGTCCATGATAATTTTATTGCTTGATTTGTCCAATTTTGATTTGAAGAATTTGTTATTTCACTTATAACAGGTCCTGTTTTATCTATATTACTTATTTGTCTAGTCATTGTTAATACATTTCCTGATACATCTGTTGCTGTTGCATATATATATCCATTTTGTGATGCTGTTACGCTTGTTGCTGGTGCTGTTGATGAATTAGCCGCTGTTTTTGCACTTTCCAATGTTGTTCCAAATCCTGCTTTTCTTGTATTGCTTACTGTTGCATCTGGATATTTTACTGTTGCAATTACGTTTTGGTTTGTCCATGCTGTTGTACTTGGTGTTATTGTTATTGCCATAGTTCCTACAAAAAATTCTGAACTTACTTTTCCTTTTGTTGCTCTATTTCCTGCATTGTCATATACTCTTGTCCATAAATAATATGTTCCAGTTGTACAATCTGTTTTACTTACCGTTGCTCCATTTGTGAATGTTGTATATGTTGTTGGTTCTGTTGTATTGCTTGTTGACCATGCATATTCTAATGTTTTTAATCCACTTCCTCCTGTATCACTTGCTGTTAATGTTGTTTTTATTGTTGCCATTGAACCTGCTGATGGAGCTGCATATGATCCACCATTTGGACTAATTGTTACTTGTGGCTCAGTTAAATCAGTTTTCATTTTTGTAGATACTATATTGGATTTATTTCCAGCTTTATCAATTACTTGTAAATATATTGCATCATTTCTTTCATAATTTCTTGTAAATCCATACCACTCATTTTGTGCTAATTTATCTATCCAATTAATTCCATCTCTTCCAAACCTTACTTCACTTATTCCTGATCCGCCATTCTCTGTTATTGTCCATGATAAGCTTATTGTTTTATTTGTCCAATTTTCATTAGATGAATTTTTTATTTCACTAATTATAGGTGCTATTTTGTCTATATTAGTTATTTGCCTACTTGCTGTTATTACGTTTCCTGCGCTATCTGTTGCTGTTGCAAATACATATCCATTTGCACTTACTGTTACACTTGTTGTTGGTGCTGTTGCTGAAGTTGATGCTGTTTGTGCATTCGCTAATGTTGTTCCATATCCTGCTTTTCTTGTGCTACTTGTTGTTACATCTGGATATGCTATTGTTGCTGTTACATTCTGATTTGTCCATGCTGTTGTGTTTGGTGTTATTATTATTGTTTTTGCTCCTACTACAAATCCTGCACTTACTTTTCCTGTTGTTGCTCTATTTCCTGCATTATCATATACTCTTGTCCATAAATAATATTTTCCAGTTGTACAATCTGTTTTACTTACCGTTGCTCCATTTGTGAATGTTGTATATGTTGTTGGTTCTGTTGTATTACTTGTTGACCATGCATATTCTAATGTTTTTAGTCCACTTCCTCCTGTATCACTTGCTGTTATTTTTGTTTTTATTGTTGCATTTCCACTTGTTGGTTTTGCATATGAGCCTCCGTTTGGACTTAGTGTTACTGTTGGTAGTGTTTTGTCTATATTTGTTATTTGTTTACTTGATGTTACTACATTTCCTGCACTATCTGTTGCTGTTGCGAATACATATCCATTTGCACTTACTGTTACACTTGTTGTTGGTGCTGTTGCTGAATTTGATGCTGTTTGTGCATTTGCTAATGTTGTTCCATATCCTGCTTTTCTTGTGCTATTTGTTGTTACATCTGGGTATGTTATTGTTGCTGTTATATCTTTATTTGTCCATTCTGTTGTACTTGTCTTTATAGCTATTGCTATTTTTTCTTCTCCTACTATAAAGGCTTGGCTTTGATATAAGTATTCATCATCCACTTTTACATATAAATAATATGTTCCTTTTTCACAGTCATTTTTTATTATTTCGCTATTATTTTCTATTGTTTTCCACTCTAACGTTGATGATGTCCATGCTACTTCTATTTTACTTGCATTTTCTACTTTTACTTTTGTTTTTATTGTTGCTTTTCCTGTTGTTGGCATCGTATATTTTCCACCATTTTGTGCTAATGTTATTGACACAACTTGTATTTCGTATTCAGTGCTTGCTCCTGCATTACTTTCTGTTATTGTTATTTTTATATTTCCTACTTTTTGAGGAATTATTGTCACTTCTGTTCCGCTTACCGTTACTTTTGCTATTGTTTCATCATTTGATTTTGCTGATATAGTTCCATTGTTTATTCCTGATACTTGGATCTTTTTATTATCCCCAACTGTTGTTATCCCTTTTGTTTTTTCCAATGTTAATTTTACAATTTTTATTGTTATTTTTGCTTGTGCTCCACCATTTGACTCTGTTGCTGTTATTGTTGTATCTCCTGCTTTTATTCCTGTTACTTTATTATTTTCTATTGATATATAGCTTGTATCTATTTGAGAATAAGTTATTTTTCCTTTATTTTCTCCATTTATTTCTATATCTGTACTTTTTCCTTCTGCTACATATATTGTTTTATCTTGTAATGTTGATAATTTTACTGTTACTGCTGTATAGTATTTTGTATATTCTCCATCTTCTCCTTTTACCCAAGTATATATTGTTTTTCCACTTGTTGTTGCTTGGATTGTCATCTCATTTCCTGATAAAACAATTCTCTTTCCATCTGCTGTTTCTGAATATGCATATGTACTATTTGCTCCTCCAAATATTTTTATTTTGTTTTGAGCTACATCAGTATATACTGTTCCTAATGTATTTTTTTTTTGACCTTTTACTTCTCCTTTTAAGTTCGTATCAGCATATACTTGTATTGTACTTGTTTCAGAATTTATATAATCATCATATTTTTTCTCATATATATCATTTATTTGTTCTTGTTGTTCATAGCTTTTTTGTATTGTATTTAATTCTTTTTGTTGCTTTTGTACCTTTGTGTTTACACTTGCATATATTGCTATTACTACAATAAGGAAAAATAACATGCTTAACAATGTAAATGATGTTATTGATCCTTTGTTATTCTTAAATTTTTTATTTATATTTAAAAAATTTTTCATTTTTTCACCTTTTATCTCATAAAATTATTCTATTTATTTATACCATAATTAAATAGTTTTATCAATATTTTTCATATATAAAATCATAAAAAATAATACCTAGAATTTATTGAATTCTAGGTATTGTTTTTTTATATTCATTTATGCTTCTGGTTCTACTAAACCATAATTTTTTCCATCTTTTAATTTATGTATAACATTTACTTTTCCTGTTTCTACATTTATAAATGTTAAGAAATTATGTGTTGGATGTGCTTGTAATTCAAGTACAGCATCTTCTGGTGTTATTGGTTTAATTTCATAATAAGATGTTTTTATTATCTCATTTGAAATTTCTTGAATTTTGTCTGAAGATACATCCATTGTTTTTATGCTAGCATCTTTCATCATTTTTTCTTTTTTTGTTTTAAATTTTCTAATTTGTCCTTCTAATATGTCTATATCTTTATCTATAGAAGCATATAAGTCTTTGTCTTCTGTTTCAGCTCTGAATTTTTCTCCATTTGCTATTACACAAATTTCTGCTGTTTGTACATTTTTTTCTGCTTTTAAAGTAACATCTGCTTCGGCATCTTCAAAGTATTTGTCGATTCTGTCTAATTTTTTTTCAACATAATCGTTTATTGCTTCTGTTATCTTTAGTTCTTTTCCTATAATTTTTATTTTCATAAAAATCGCTCCCTTCTTTTTTAACTTTTGCCTAGTTTTATTATATAGTTTATTATCTTTTTTTGCAAGCTTTTTAAAATATTTCTTCTATTTTATACTCTTTTTCTAGTTTTTCGTTAAAGTATATCTTTGAAATCAATTTAAATTCTTCCAGTCCTTCATCTTTTAAATTGAAGGAAAATAGTTTCTTAGGGGGAGCTGTTATTACATATTTTATTGCATTTTTTGTGCTCTCGCTCATATCTATTGCAGACTTGTCCTGTCTTCCACAAGCCTCACATTTAAAGCCATTGTCTTTTATGCTGAATTTTGTAAGATTGTCTTTTTCTTTGCATTTTGTGCATTTCATTATTCTTGGTGTGTACCCTAATATGCTAAGTAATCTCATTTTAAACACACTTATTACTAAGTCTAAGTTTTTGTCTGTTTCTGATATTGTATATAGTGTGTTTAAATATAATTGTAAAATTCTATAACAGTTTTCGTTTTCTTCTGTTATATCTTGAATTATTTTATTTATATGTATTGCATATTTTAGTTTGTCTAGGTCTGTTCTTATATTATAAAATATTTCTATTGTTTCGCATGAGTTTATATGATATGTATTTGTTCCTTTGTACATCATATATTCTCCAAAGCAAAATAATTGTGTACCTGCTAAAAGAGCACTTTGAGGTCTTCGTGCTCCTTTAGCTACACATGATATTTTCCCGAAATTTGGAGTTAATACTGTAAGCATTTTATCATAGTCACCCATATTGTTTTCTGCAATTACTATTCCATTTATTTTTATATTTGCCATTATTTCACCTTATCTTGAAAATTTATATCTGTTATTTTTTGTATTTCTTGTATTTCTTTAATGCCTTTTTCGATATCTTCTATTTGTTTATATTCTAAAAAGGTATTTATATCTCCAGTGTTTTTAAATGTGTCCCATGCTATTTTTTTAATCATATGCGTCATCTCCCTTTTAAAGTTTACCTTTATTTATCTTTTGCATCTTTTGGTTTTTTATTCATTTTTGGATTTTATTTTAATTTAAATTTGTTTGCTACTATTGATTCATTGTCAATCCAATCTTGTTTTACTTTTACCCATGTTTTTAAATTAACTTTTAATCCAAAGTTTTGTTCCATATCAATTCTTGCTGCTCTTCCTATTTTTTTTAACATTTCACCATTTTTTCCAATTATTATTCCTTTATGTGATTCTCTTAAGCAATATATTGTTGCTTCTATGTCATATATATCTTCTCCGTTTTTGTTTTTTCTCATTGTCATTTTTTCGACTTCTACATATATTCCATGTGGTACTTCATCTTGTAATAGTTTTAGTGCTTTTTCTCTGATTGTTTCTTCAGCTAGTTGTCTCATTGTTTGATCTGTATATTCCTCTACATCATAATATGCAGGACCTGGTTTTAGGTTCTTTTCTATTTCATCTAATATTATTTCTTTATATTTTGGTTGATATGCTGATATTGGAATTACTGCTTCAAAATTATATTCTTTGCTATATAAATCTATCAAGTTTAATAATTTTTCTCTTTTTACTAAATCTATTTTGTTTATTATTAGTATTGTTTTTCTTTTTGACTCTTTTATTTTTTCTAATATTATTCTATCACCTTTTCCAATTTCATCACTTGTTGCTTCTATTAGAAATAATATTAAGTCTGAATCTGGTATTGTTGCAAATGATGTTTCTACCATTGTTTGGTTTAATTTATGTTTTGGTTTATGTATTCCTGGTGTATCTGTGAATACTATTTGTGAATTTTCTCTGTTTACTATTCCTTTTATTGCATTTCTTGTTGTTTGTACTTTGTTTGCTATTGCTGCTACTTTTTCTCCTACTAATAAATTTATTAATGTTGATTTTCCTACATTTGTTCTTCCTATTATTGTTACAAATCCTGATTTGAATTCTTCCATGTGTTCCTCCGATTATTTTTTATTTTTTCTTAATACATTATACACCATTTTTATGCTAAATTTGTAGAATTTTCGAAAATTTTTTAAAAATTTTAAAAACCATATGAATTATTTTCATATGGTTTTGGTTTATTTTTTTTAAGCATATGCTTGACGTTTTTTAAATGATAATAAATTTGTAATCTCATTTTCTGTATTTTTTGCTTTTTTAGTTTTTTGAGCTCTTTCTTGTTCAATTTCTCTTTTTTGTTTTTCTGCCATAGATTGACAAATTGCTTTTTGATAAGCAAAGTGTGTATCTTGAGATATTTTGCTCCAGTTATATTCGTTTCTAACTTTGTTTTTGGCTTTTTTTGTTATTTCTGCACATAGTTTGTGGTCATATAGTAGTTCTAATATTGAGTCTGCTATTGAATTTGGATTTCCACAATATGTTTTCATTCCATTTTCTCTGTGTTGTACTATTTCGTTTAGTCCTCCTATGTCTGATACTACTACTGGATTTTCTGATAGCATTGCTTCAAGTGCTACTATTCCAAATGGTTCGTATGTACTTGGAAATACTGATATGTCTGCTGCTTTATACATTTTTTGTACATCTTTTCCTTTCATATATCCTGCAAAGCATACTTTTTCTGATATTCCTAAATAGTCAACTTGTGCTTTTAGTTCATCTAACATTCCGCCTTTTCCTGCTATTACTAGTTTTGTATCATGGTAACCTTCTAATATTTTTGGCATTGCTGCTATTAGGTGTTGAATTCCTTTTTCATATACTAATCTTCCCATAAATAAGATTATTTTTTCATTGTCCATTGCGAATTGTCTTCTAAAGTTATAATCTCTTTCTATTCCATTGAATAGATTTAAGTTTACACCATTTGGTATTACATTTATTTTTTCATATGGAAGCCCAAATAGTCTTTGTAATTCATTTTTCATATAATTACTGTTCACTATTACTTCTGATGCTTCATATGTCAACATCCATTCTGTATCATTTATATATCTTTGTGTTTCATCATGTATTCCACTGTTTCTTCCAGCTTCTGTTGCATGTATTGTTGCAACTATTGGTATGTTATATGAATTTTTTAATGTTTTTGCTGCATAGGCTACTAGCCAATCATGTGCATGTATTACATCAAAATTTCCTTCTTTTGCTATAATTTCATTTGCTTTTGCTACTAAGTTAAAGTTTAGTTGCATTATCCAATCTATGAAATTATTTGGATTTATCATATAATTTCCAACTCTATATACTTTTACTCCTTTGTCATCTTCAAAGTCTGGTGCATCACCTTCTTTGTATGTAACTACTGTTACATCATGCCCATCTTTTAATAGGGTTCTTGATAAATCATATACTACTCTTGATATTCCGCCTACTACTCTTGGTGGATATTCCCATGTTAACATTAATATTTTCATTAACATTGCTTCCTTTCTTTTTACTATTTTCTTTTGTTTTTTATCTTTTTCTACATTTTTTAGTCTTATATATTCTATACAAATTTATGGAAAATGTAAATATTTTTTGACAATTTTTTTCATATTTTTAGTATAAGAAAAAAGACTATTTTCTTAAAAATAGTCTAGTCTTCGTTTTTATTAATTTCTTTTATTAATTCTAATTGTGAAATCAATAAAGATTCCATTTTAGCTTTATATATATCGAATTGTTTTTTTACATCGTCAAGTTCTTTTTGTCTTATAACTATTTCATTATTTAGTTCATCAACTTTTTTTTGAGCATTAGCTTTTGCTTCGTCTACTATTTGGTCTGCTTTTTGTTTTGCAACATTTTTTACTTCTTCGGCTGTTGTTTGTGCCATTACTAATGTATTTTGAAGTGTTGATTCTATGTTTTTGTATTGTTCTAAGCTACTGTTTAATTCATCTACTTTTGCTCTTAATTCTGTTACTTCTTTGTAATTTTTGCTATAGTCAATAGTTAATTCATCTAAGAAATCATCTACTTCTTCTACACTGTAACCATTTACCATTTGTTTTGCAAATCTTTTATTTTCTATATCTAATGGTGTAATCATAATTTCCTCCTTAAGTATTAGTTAAGATTGTTGTTTTTTAACCAAGAAACTGATAATTTGTTTTTCATTTCTTCTCTTGCCATTTCATTTGTTATTTCATAGTTTGATGGTGCAACTAAAAAGATTGAGTTTGATACTTTTTGAATATATCCATCTAATGCGTAAACTCCACCACTAATAAAGTCAACTATTCTTCTAGCAACATCTTTGTTTACGTATTCAAGATTAACTATTACAGATTTCTTTTCTTTTAAGAAACTGCATATTTCATCTGATTGTTCAAAATTTGTTGGTTGTGATATAACCATTTTTATTGCTTGACTTTGTGATTGTGGCATATTTACAACTTTGTTGTTTCTTCTTCCAAATATTTTTTTATCTTCTACTTCTTCTTCATCTTCGTTTTCGTAATCGTATACATCTTCATCTTCGTAATCTTCTTGTTCAGCTTGGTCCATTCCAAATAAGTCAAACACCTTGTTCATTAATGCTCCTGCCATAATAAAAAAACCTCCTAAAAATTTTCTCGTTTTTACTTGTTATTAGTATCTACTTTTTTTTGCATATTGTCAATAGTTTTTGCAAATGTAATAATTATTTAATATTATTGTAATATTGTTGTAACATTTCATTCTACTTTGCTTAGGTCTGGATTTATCATTAATTCATCATATATTGATATTTTTTTCATTGAATTAATTTGTGAGTTTGTAAATCCTAACTCTTGCAACTCACTTGTAGTATAGTTTTTTATGATACTATATTTTCCATTTTCTTTTTTTACATTTACTAATATTTTACTTAAATAACCAGCTCTATTTCTTACAACATATTTTAATCCATCTTGTTCTACTATTGCAGAATTTGGCACTTTTAGTCCTGAGTAACTCCACCATATCAAATTAAAAGATATTTTTCTATAATTTGTAAATTCTTCTATTTGTTTGTCTATTTCTAATACTAGTAATGTTTCATCATCATTTTCTTGTGATATATATTGAATTGTTGCATCTATAGTTTTGTTATTTGATAACATTACTTGTACATTGTCTCCAACTTTTGCATTTTTTGCTTGTTCTGAGTCAGAAATTGTTGCTATGTAACATTTAAAGTTGTTTATTACTTTTCCACATTCATCATTTGTAGCTATTAATTGCCCTGTTTTTAAGTTTAATTTTTCTAAGAATTCTTTGCTTAATGTAGAAAAATTATTTGGTGTAAGTGTTTCTTCTAATCCATCAACTTTGTATGATACTATTCCACTTTCAGGTGCTGTTATGTATTCCGCTCCTGAGTTTAATTGTTTTTCTAGTTCTGTTCTTTGAGTATATAATTTTTTTAGGTAACTTCCTGATGGACTTTTTTCTCCTACTATATTTGCTTTTCTTGTAATTAATTTATTTATTTCTTTTTTGTATTCTGTTAATTTTGAAATATCTGTTGTTCCATTTAATTGTTCTATTTTTTCGTCTAATTGGTTTTCTATTAATTTTATATCTGATGTATAAAGGTTTGTTTGTCCTTCTAAGGCTTCTTGGATTTTTGTGTCTAGCTCAGCTATTTGTTTTGTTAAGTCACTTTCGTTTTTACTGTAATATCTATATATAGATTCTCCTTTGGCTGTTTTTTCTCCTTCTGTTTTTATTTGTTCCATTCCGTTTTTGTAGTTGTTTCCTTTTACAACTTTTTCATCTCTTATTATATAACCCACATCTGTTTCTTCTAAATATAAGGTTCCATTTTCTACTGTAACTTTGTCTGTTGGTTGTTTTATTAGTAAATAAACAGCATATATCAAATATAAACTAATTAAGGCAAATATAATTCCTATAATTATTTTCTTTTTGTTTTTTACTTTTTTTGTTTTTTCTTTCAATTTATTCCCTCCAAAATAATATCTACATTATTTTGTCTATCTTTTGAGCCATCTAACCAGATTGTTTGTTTATTTTTTCTAAACCACGTTAATTGTCTTTTTGCATATCTTCTTGTTTCCATTTTTATTTTGTCTATCATTTCTTGTTCTGTGCATTTTCCCTCTAAGTAGTCTACAACTTCTTTATAGCCTAGTCCTTGCATTGCTGTTGGAAATTTATTATATTTTTGTACGATATTTTTTACTTCTTGTACTAAGCCTTGTTGCATCATAATATCTACTCTTAAGTTTATTCTTTCATATAATTTTTCTCTTTCCCAATTTATTGCAAATACTTTGTAATCATATTCTACTGGTTTTTTTCTAGATTCTGCTTCTTGTTGTGTTTTTGTTTTTCCAGTTGCTTTATATATTTCTAATACTCTCATTATTCTTTTTTTATCATTTGCACTTATCTTTTGCATTGCCTCCGGATCTATTTTTATAGCCATTTCATATAATTTTTCCAAGCCATCTTTTTTTGCTATTTCTTCTAATTCATTTCTATATTTTTCATCAAATTCGATATCTTGGTATTCTATTTCATAAATTAAGCTATCTACATATAAACCTGTTCCTCCTACAATAATAGGAGTTTTCCCTTTTGCAATTATTTCTTTTATTGCCTTTTTAGCATCTCTTTTATAATCTGCTACACTATATCTTTCATCTGGAGAAACAAAATCTAAAAGGTAATGTTTTATTCCTTGCATTTCTTCTGGTGTAGGTTTTGCTGTTCCAATGTTCATATCTTTGTATATTTGCATTGAATCTGCTGATATTATTTCTCCATTGATTTTTTTTGCAAGTTCGATTGATAATGCTGTTTTTCCTGATGCAGTAGGACCACAAATTACAATTACTTTTTCCATATATTTCTCCTTTCTTTTATTTTTTTGTTATCATTTGCAAGGTTCCCATTTGTAAGCTTGCAAGATATTGAACTTCAAATATTGAAATTATTATAAATATAATTAGCATAATTATTAATTTCTTTTTTATTTGTTCTTTTTTGATTTCTTCATTATTTATTTTATCGAAAATTTTAAAAGTATATGGCAATAATACATAACCATTGATTATTGTAAATACTAATACAAATACTTTTCTTATTGTTTTCATTATTTCTTGGTTTTCATATACTATTCCTATTTTTGATATATTATAAATAATAAAGGTTATAATCCATGTAATAAATATTCCACATATTATATACAAAATCTTTTTTTGTTTTTCTATGTTTCCTAAGCTTACCCATGTCCATCCTAGTAATACTAAACTTAAGATTACTATTCCTACAATAATTACTGTTACCATTACTTTTTTCCTTCTTTTTTATTTTCTTGCAAATTTTCTTTCTATGTCGTATTTAGACATTTTTATAGCTGTTGGTCTTCCATGTGGACAAGTAAATGGATTTGGTAACGCTAATAGTTTGTCCATTAAGCTTTCTACTTCTTCTCTTGTTAGTACCATATTTGCTTTTACTGCAGCTTTACATGCTACTGTTGCTATAAATCTTTCTTCTTTTTCTTGTTTTGCTGTTCTTGCTACTGTGTTTATTTCATCTAAGGTTTCTAAGAATAATTCTTTATTGTCTAAATCTATGCACACTGTTGGTACACCTGTTAATTTTATTGTATTTTCTCCAAATTCTTCTAAACTAAATCCAGCTTTTTCAAACATTTCCATATTGTCTTTTGCTATTTCCATTTCTTTGTGTGTTAATGTTATTATGTCTGGTAATAATAGCATTTGAGAGTCTTTTGATGAGTCACTGTAGTAGTTGTTTTTTACTTTTTCATACATTATTCTTTCATGTGCTGCGTGTTGGTCTAATATGTACATTTCTTTGTCTATTTCTAGGATTATATATGTATTAAATACTATTCCTATAAATTTGTATGTTGGTTTTTGATATTCTTCATTTTGTTCAAATATTGATACATTTTCTTTTTTCATATCTATACTTGGAATTTCTTGTTTTATTGGTATTACTTCTTCTTGTAAGTTTGATTTTGTTTCTGTTTGTTCTTGTGATATTGGTTTTGTTCCAAATAATTTTGCATACATTTCATCAAAGCTTTCTGCTGGTTTTGCTTCTTCTTGTTGGATTTCTTCTAGTTTGTCTTCTGGCTTTATTTCATTTGATTTTGTATTATCTATTTGTGCGTTTTCTTCTATTTCTGTTTCTGTATTTTCTTTTATTTCTGTTGGTGTCTCTATTTTTTGTTCTGGTATATTTGTATTTTCTGTATCTGTATTATTTTCTACTTTTACTTCATCATTTTCAATTGATGTTTCTACTTTTGTCTGATTTCCTTGTTGTTCTCTCATTTGTATATAATTAGAATTTAATTTTATACTAGGGTCTGTTTCAACTTCTTTTTGTATGTTTTCTTGTAATTTTTTTAATTGCTCTAACACATCAGCTGTATTTACAGGTCCACCTTCTCCTAAATTTACATGAGGTACTTTAACTGCTTGTGTTTGCGCATTTTGTTGTACTTTGTTATAGATATCTTGTACTATATTATTTGTTTTTATTTTACTTTCTTCATTAGTGTATTGTTCTATTTTTTCTGTTTCATTTTTTCTGAAGTCATATAATCCTTTTGAAATTTCTTCTTTGTTTTGATTAATTTCTTGTTTTTCTGTACTTGCAACTAATTCGCCTTTTAAAAGTGTGTCTTTTATAGCATGATAAATTGATTGAAAGATTTTGCTTTCATCTTCAAATCTTACTTCTAATTTTGCTGGATGCACATTTACATCAACTTTTGCTGGGTTCATTGTTATATTTAAAACTACGAATCCAAATTTTCCTATAGGAATTAATCCTTTATATGCTTGTTCTGTTGCTGCTGATAAAGTTTTGTCTTTTATATATCTTTTATTTACGAAAAATAATTGATTTGAACGATTTGACCTTGCTATTTCTGGTTTTCCTATAACTCCTGATACTTGTATATCATCATATGCGTATTCAACAGGCATTACTCCTGTTGCTACATCTTTTCCATATATACTGTATATTACACTTTTTATATCTCCATTTCCATTTGTTTGGATTACTGTTTTTCCTGTGTTTATTAGTTTTATTGCTATATTAGGATTAACTAGTGCTATTCTTGTTATAACATCTTCTATATAGCCTGATTCTGTGTAATCTTTTTTTAGGAATTTATATCTAACTGGAGTATTGAAAAATAAGTTTCTTACTGTTATTGATGTTCCTTTTTGACATCCAATTTCTTCTTTACTTAATATGTCTCCAGCTTCTACAACAACTTTATATCCTACTTGTTGTTCTTCTGTTTTTGAAACTAGTTCAACATTTGCTATTGCTGCAATACTTGCTAAAGCTTCTCCTCTAAATCCCATAGAAGTAACAACATCTAAGTCATCTGCTGTTCTTATTTTACTAGTAGCATGTCTTTCAAAAGCAATTTCTAAGTCATCTTGTGCTATTCCTTTTCCATTATCTGTTACTTTTATAAAAGAAATACCCCCATTTTTTATTTCTACAGTTATATTATTTGCTCCTGCATCTATTGAATTTTCTACCATTTCTTTTATTACTGATGCTGGTCTTTCTATAACCTCACCAGCTGCAATTTTATTTATTGTTAAATCATCTAGTAAAACAATATTTCCCATTTGTAACCTCCGCATTTATTTTAAAATTTTTGCTATGTACTCTTTTATTTCTCCATCTTCTGCATTTTCAAAGAAATATTTTTTGAATTGTTCTCTGTTTATTGTTTGATATAAAAATTCTTGATCTATTTCTTTTAATATTGTTATCATATCTTTGTGTGTTATTTTTTTAACTTCATCTAATATTTTTTTGTTAGCTTGTTCTGGAACTACTCTTTCTTTTGGGTAACCTCCTCCAAAGTCTGTTTCAAATAATTTTTCAAAAGTATATGTAAGTGTTAATTCACTTCCCCATCCAAATCCTTTTGCAAATCCCATTGCTATTGCATTTCCTGCATTTATTTGACTAAATAAGTATGCATCTGTTGGGTCTACTATATGTCCACATAGTACATTTGGAAAGCTATTTAATGCAAGACAAGCTCCTTCTCCTGTTCCGCATCCTGTTACTATAAAGTCTGCTGCTTTTGAGTTTATTAATATTGCTGCTAAAAGTCCTGCTTGTACATATGTTAGGTTATTTTCTTCTGTATTTTCCATTCCGTAGTTGTATACTTCAAATCCTTTTTTATCTGCAACTTTTTTTAGTGCTTCATATATTATTGCATTTTTTGATGCTTGACTATTTTCATTTATTAATGCTATTTTCATTTTATTATTTTCCTTTCTAATTCCGTTTGTTTTTTCTTTTGCTATTTTATCATATTGAGTTTTTGTTTGCAATAATTAAATAATAAAAGACCATGAATTTTTTCAAGGTCTTTTTTATTAATATTTTATTTTTTTTCTTCAATTTTAATTTTTTCTAAATCATCATCAAATTTTTTTGTTGAAATTAACAATGATAGTACATAAACTACTAATACAAATGGAATTGTTAATTCTCCTATTTGCATTCTTGTTATAGCCATTATTCCTAATAAAACTAGTTGTGCTAAAACAATTATTCCTGCTGATTTTAATAATACTTTTAATGAATTTAATTTATAGTATCTTATCATAAAGTATACTAAAATAATTGCTGTAGCTATTGCAAATGGTGCTATATATGGTTTTATTAAATCTCTTCCTCTAATTTTTGAATGTTCTTCTATTGTTATATTATCTGCTGATAATTCTGTTCCATATTTTTCATTTATTTTTGTTACTAAATCTGCTTTTTGTTCTTCTGTTATATCTGTTGTTATGATATTTGCAGCATCTTTATATACTTCTATTTGTTCAATTAATACTGCTTGTTTTCCAAATACTTCATTTGTAATTGCTTGCATATCTTTTATATCAAATTCTTTTCCTAAGTCTATTTCAACTTGTTTTCCATTTTGATATTTTAATTCAAAAGCTAATCCTTTTACTCCTATCATTATTGCTCCAACTATTAAGATTAAAGCAATTAAGATTACTAATATTTTTGTACTTTTTTGTTTCATCTTTATAATACCTCCTATCTTTCTACATTTGCCTTTAATAGATATCTTGTTATTATTGCATTATATATCACAATTATTACTATTCCCCAGAATGTTATCATTCCAAAGCTACTGATAGGTACCCATTTTACAAAGCTAAATGTTATTGCCATTATGCATATTGGTATAATTCTAAGATAGAATTTTTTATATGTTTCTCCTGTTGCTTTTTTCATCACGTTTTCTGCTTTTTCTTTATTTAGTTCTTCTATTTTGTTTAAGAACATTGTTGTAAATATATAGTTTAAAATTAATACTATTATTATTCCTGCTATTGATTCTATTGATATTGTTACATTTGTATATCTAACAACTAACATATATACAGCAGATAATCCTACATATGCTATTCCTGCTAGTAATCCATTTAATTTATGTTTTACTATTAATATTATTATTCCTACAAGTGCTATTATTGCTACTGCAATTTCTATTTTTACTAAATCTTGTGTTGTTGTTTCTGGTAAGATATATTGATTTTTTTCTAAGTCATATTTTACTGGCATTTTTCCTGTATCTAATGTTGTTGCAACACTTTGTGCTTGGTCTACATAGTTTTGTAATGTTGTTTTATCTGTTGTAGCACTTCCTACTGATAATTGAATTTTTCCTGTTGTTATTGGTTCATCAAATGATGTTGACATTATTTCTTGGTCATCAATTTTCATTGTTATTTTCTTTTCTGTTGTTGCTGTATCTGAAGAACCTTCTGTAGTTGTATTTGTTGCTTCATTTTCTGTTTCTGATGTTGTATTTTCTGCAACATTATTTTCTGTTGTGTTATTTGTTGTATTATTTACTGATACGTAAGTTTGACTAACATTTTTTAATTTATCTTTTCCGTTTTTATTAAATTCTATTTGTAAATATACTGATGTTCCACTATTTGTTGTATTGTATAATACTTCTGATGATTTTATATCATCATTGTTTAGCAATACTTCTTTTGTTTCACTATCTAAAATTTCAAATTTTCCAACTGTATTTAAATTTCCTATTATTGTATCTGTTTGACTATTTTGTTCTGGAATTTGTATTGTTATTTCTCCTGTTGCTTCATTTACACTTGTTGTGTATTCTTCTACATTCATTTTGTTTAATCTTTTTTCAATTACTTCTTTTGATTTTTTATAGTTTTCAGCTGTTAACACTTCTTCACTATTATTTGGAACATCATCTGTTGATTCTGTGTTTACTTTTAATTTTATTGTTCTTGCTCCATTTAGTGACATTGAGTATGAATAATCTTTCACTTTATTTTCCATTTTGTTTTTGTTTTTTTGATAAATTCCTACAAAACTTATCATTGATATTAAAATAACTAGAAGTGTTATTGTTAATATTTTTACTGTTTTCATTGTTTTTTCTTTCATTTTCTTTCCTCCGTTTTTATAATAATTTTGTACCATTTATTACCAGTTCAAACCATACTTTTAGATATTTTGCTGCATATTTACTCATCATTGTTCTTTGCATAAATATTTCAAAATAGTCTAATACTGGGCATATATTTGTATCTATTGTTAAGTTTAATATTATTTTTCTTTCTTTTTCATCTATTTCTAATTCTGCATTTGTTACTGCGTAGTTTACTCTATCATGAATATCAAAGGTTGATAGATTTTTGTTTACTACTCTGTCTCTATGTACATCTGATTTATCTGCTAGTATAAGTGCTGCTGATATGTCACTTATTGCTGTTCCTGTGTTTTCATCATGATTTCCTATTGCCATCATTATTTCTGTTCTTTCATCTACTGGCATTTTCATTTCTTTTAAAATGTTGTATGCCATTATTGCACCACTATGTGCATGGTCTACTCTATTTACACAGTTTCCTATATCATGCATATATCCTGCTATTCTTGCTAATTCTACTGTTCTTTCTGGATAGCCTAATTTTTCTAATATGTCTCCCGCTCTTTTTGATACTATTGATATATGTCTATGTCCATGTTCTGTGTAACCTATTGCATTAAGTTGCTTTTGTGCTCCTCTTATAAGAGAGTCCAGCTCTTGGTTTTCTTTAATGTCTTTTAAAGTTATCATTTGTTACCTCCTTTGGTCTTTATAGATTTTATATTAAATGATAAAAAAAATCAACCTTTTGGGTTGATTTTTTTATTCTACTGACATTATTCTTTGGATTCATTATATATTTTCTTACCAATAAAAATCCCATATACCGTTAATATTAGAAAACATGCAATAATTGCTATTCGTGGGTACAATGAAATCTTTTTTATAAAAAGGCATACTATACTTACCCAAAATAAAACTCCCCAGACTAATGCAACAATCAATGCTCTGTTAGCAATATTTTTTCGTTTTTTCATGCCAATACCTCCTGTAAAAATTATTTTTTATCAAAGTGCCTTTATATCAACCTGCAAAACAGGAAAATAAATTTTATGTTTATATTTTATCACATTTTTTCTAAAAAATAAAGTGTGTTTTATTATTTTCTTGATGTCCATTTAGAAAAAATCAAAAAAGAAACAAATATTAAAATCAATCAATTTTTATAAATTTGCAAAAAATGTTAAAGGAAGGTCTGTACTACAGATTCCTCCCTTCAACACAAGTCAATTACTTACGGATAATATTGTATCTAATCTCGCTAAATTTAGTATGATTTGTTTTATTTGCTTTAGTATCAATGAATTCGCGTATATCGTCGTATCTATATTCCCAATCGTAGATTTTGCCAAAATATGACTTTGCATTTTTAACCTTTTTTCCACCACGCTTTACAGGATAAACCAAAGCAGGATTCAGCTTGGCAATATATCTCTCATCACTCTTTCTATATTCGATTTCCATATCAAATAGCTTAAATTTTACACAGCCATTTTCTTTATTCACACGTGCCATACCCGAAGGCTGCAAGTCACTAAAAAACAAATACAATTCACTCTTTAAATACATAGGGTCGCTAAGTGTATACTGCAATCCTGCTCCCCAGCAACCAATAAGCCAAGCTGCTTCAGTTTTACGCATCTTTGAATTATTGAGCACTGCATACTTTTTAGCAACTACAAAAAGTGCAAGTCCGTTGAGATTCCATACCACACTATGAGAAGCTGAAAGGAAAATGTTAAGTACTTGTTCCTTACGATATAAAATTCCTACAACCTTTCCATTGCTGACAAAGTTAATAATGTTCTGATTAGTTACAGTTTCATACTCCTGATACATCCGTTCAACTAAATAATTGTACATAATCTTACCTCCAAAATTTTTTTAATTTATAAGTGAAACGATGTTGCAAACACGAGGTTTACTATATATAGTCTATTAACCATATACAGTATAATTATAACACCTTTATGCAAAACTTACAATAGTATGAACATTTTTTCAACCAATTAAAAAGCTCCAATCCAAATTTTAATATTAAAAGAGACTTCGAAATACTAATGACATCTCTTGCTACAAAAAAATCAACCAGATTTTTCTGATTGATTTCATATCATCTGTCATAACTTTTCAAAAAAGTTCGAACAGAAACGTTCTGGAGCGATTTCGAAACAGGTATGCGAAAAAATGACATATTCTGTTTCAAGCTCTCTTATATAATTCGATTTATTAATACTAATGTAACATAGATTTTTAAATTTTTCAATACTCTATATAAAGATTTTATGTATATCTTGTATTTCGTTCATAAATGTGTTATAATTTCAATTATAGTCAATATGACTTGTTTTAGTTAACCTTTAACTCTATCAAAACAATTAGGAGGAATGCATATGGAACGGAAAGAGTTAGATTTTGTTTTGAAACAGAATCACTATTTAGAAGGTGGAACGAAAGAAGCATGTGTTAAAGTAAGAGATTTCTTATCTCATGCTACAAATCCAGGAAATCAAATTCATTCTGCTCTCTCGTGTGTAACTGCTGATGAATTTATGGACGCTGTAAAAACATTAATGGCGTTTGCTTTTCGGCAAGATGACACTATCCCTGAGAAATGGCAGTGCGATAATGATTGTCGTATGGTGTCCAACCTTTTGTGTCCTGGAGAATGTAATATCAGTAAAAACGCAGACAAAATGTGTCCATTTTTTATGGACGAAGGTTTAATCTGATATAAAATGAGACAGTTGTACATAGTGCAATTGTCTCGTTTTATTTTATATAATTTTCTACATATTTTTATTTTTTAGTTGCTTGCTTTTTTCCTTTTCGAGTTGCTTTAAGCTTTTCTTTGGAGTAGGTAAATCTTCTGGCATAGTTCCACCATTTTTAGCAATTACTTCTCTAATATTTTTCCAATATTATAGTGAGTTTTGTTTGCTTCTTTTTCGCTGTCAATGTTGTCTTTTTTTAATCTTGATTCAGTTTGTGTTATGCGAAATAAATTGGCTGCAAGCTCTTCGCTGCCCATATTATCTAGAATATCTTCTCTATATCTTAAACCTTTTCTTTTTGCAATATCATCCGCTGTTTCTCCATTATATAAACCTTTATAACCGCTATTGTGAAATTTATCAAAATTTTTAACTCCTGCTTTTTTAGCTGCTTGGTTTAATGAATAATTTCCTTTTCTTGTTAAATTTCTTTGATAAAATCTTTTTTCATCTTCTGTTAGCATACTATATTCTTTTTCGGTAATCTCTTGTTTTCTTGTTTGAACTGCAAAATAAGTTTGGGCAAGAGCAATAACTTTTTTTCTGCTATCTCCATTTTGTGCTATTAAATAACAAGCATATCTTGTTAATTCATAATCTTGTTGTTTTCTTTCAGCACCAGAGCCTATTTGAACCATTTTACTGATGTCAGTAAAATGGTCTAATACATTGATATTACTATTTTCACAAGATATTTTTGCTTTATTTACTATTTTTTCAAAATTCTGCCAATTTGAATATTGTAGAATAGGCATAAGTTCTCTAGCGTACCAAAATTCAACACCATTTTCATCAGTATGCTTAATATCTTCAAATGATTTATTATTTCTTTCTATTTCTTTCAACAGTATCAGCTCCGTTTCTTAATATTATACTTTCTTATTATTATAAAACAATTGTTTGCGATTGTCAATTAATTTTTAAGATTTTTTGAATTTAAATGCTATTATACAAGTACATTGCAATTTGATTTTGTTCTGCATTATTCATCTCCATTATTTTAGCCATAGCATATAGGAGAGTAGGATATTTTCTCATATTTACATAGCTTGTCAAATATTCATTATCAATTCCTTTTAGTCTTTTATCAAATATGCTGTGTATATGTGCTTTATTATATTTTAAGTTAGTATAAGCACTTGAACTTATACACACTCCAAGTCTCAATTTATTTTTCAAATCCATATTTTTAATTATATCTATTACATCTTTTACTTTATCATCTATAATATTATTCATAATACAAGTTCTCCTTTAATTCAAATTAAAATCATTTTTCTTTTTTAGTTTGTTATTCTTATTTTCATCTGGTATAGTTACTTTTCTATAGATATTATTTGCAATTTCATTATCATTGTCATCAAATATGCCATTTTTATATAGGTCATCACTTACAATTTTATAATTTTGGTCATTATCATAAGTTATCTTTTTGTGAAAATGGCTCATTAGATCATGCCAAAATCCTTTAAATTTCTGTAATTGTACTTTTATATTTTCTTTTTCTTCTCGTAATTTAGTAATTATTTTTTCTTTTGCAGATAAATCATCTTTTAATCCTTTAATATCTTTATCTTTAAGTTCTATTTGATATTTTAGTGAACGATTTTCTTTTTGTACTTCATATGAAGAATATTCAAAATCCTTAATAGCTAAATTTAGGTCATTTACGCTTCTAACTGTTTTATTGGTATCTTTTACATCTTTGGTAAAATTTTTTATTTTTTGGACATCCTCAATTGAAATAACCATATTATTTTTATTCATCAGGGTAGTTTTTAGATTATCTAATATTCTATTTATATCTTTAGTTGAATTATCTAGTTTTTCAGTTTGTTCATTTGCTTTAGCTAGTTTTTGTTCTTTTAGTTTTAGTTGTTTTTTATAATCTTTATAACCATCCATATCTTTAACATTAATATCTTGATTTCTGCCTTTTTGCTTTGTTTTAAGTCTACTATCTACATCATAAAACTTATTATATGATTTAATACAAGCATTCCTCATTTTGTCCTGAATTTCAGAAAGTAAGGTTTTAGTAAATAGTTGTGATTTTCCTACTTGTTTTTTCATACCTCTTTTACAATTTTCTATTACTGGAACACCAATAACATGCATATGTGGAGATGTTTCATCAAAATGTATTGTTGCATTAGCTACTTTAAAAGTAGGCAATATTTTAGATAATTCTTGTATCTGTTCATTATATACATCTGTCATTTTATATCTATACTCGTTATCTTTATCTCGCCAAAAGTCCATATCTCCAAGCTCAATAATAATTTCACAAGCTATATCATTTTGAGAATCACACACTTTTTGAAAGTAATCCTTTATTTGTCTGTCAGCTCTTGTTTTAGCATTATATTCAGTTCTTGCTTGTTCAAATTCTTCTAAGTATACTTGCTTAACATCTTCTACAATATCATTAGTTCCATAAATAGTAGTAATTAATTCTCTTTGATTATCATAATCTCGTAAATTATGCTTATTTGCCTTTGATAAATCATTTGCATTTTGTATTGCATTATTTGAAAAAGAGGTAGTACCAGATACATTTCCTTTAGCTTTTTTTTTAGCTACTTTACTTTTATTTTTATCACTACCTAAGTGAAAAGAATATGCTAATTCTTGTTCCATTAAAAGTACCTCCTTGAATTTTCTTCGAAGCACAGGACTTTGACCTTGTCATAAGTCCTAACCCCCTATGAGTTAAGACGTGCCATCATAACTCGGGGGCTCTGCGAGGCAATAAATTTTCTCCCAATGGGATAAAATTTATCCAAATTACCTCATACTAAATTTATATTGCTACCCGCAAATATAAATCTGTATTTGCTAATTTGATTGTTGCAACATAGCAAATATATAAAGTAATAGTTGCAACAATTATTTACGCTTTTTCTTTGAAGTAGTATGAGTAACAAGTCCAAGTCGCAATTTTCCTTCTGGTTTTGCCAAGAAGTTTTTATATTGTTTTATAGCTACCATTCTAATTACTTTCTGATTTTTCTTTAACTTAAACTCAATATGTCTATCTCTAATCATAGCAACTTTAGATTTATTATCATAGTTTTCATCTATCTTATCATCGTGGAAATAGTATTCTCCCAAATCCATATAGTTTATATCTAATTCTTTTTTCAATGTACTTAAATAGTCTTGTAATTGTTCGTTTTTCATATTTACACTAATTCTAGTATCTTCAAGTTTTCCATTTCTTTCTAGCATTGTTGGAAAATCTACAACACCTTTATCATATAGCTTGTCTATCTGTTCTACAAAACTACTTCTAAAATTGATTTTATCTATATCAAAATTTCCATTTTCATCCTTCTTTAATGTTGCTGTTTCAATAAATTTAGATATAAAAGATTGTTTTTCATCTTTACTTTTCATAGTCCATAATTTTAATAAAACATCTTTATACATTTGATGTTCTGTTAGTTTTTCTCTTTCTATATCTCTTTCAGCAAGTAGAGGGTAGAAGTATTTATTTACATGAAAGTCGTATTCTACTAAATCCAATATATAATCAATTAAGCAATCTTCAATCTCTGCTTCGTTATAATACAAGTTGCAGTTATCACAGAAATAATACATATATTTAGCTTTTTTGCCACCTGTACCTTTACAAGTCATTATTTTACCGACAAGTAGGACATACAAGTTTTTGGAAGAAAATATATACTCTATTTCTGCAATAAGACCTTTGATTTTTCTCTTTTTGTTTTTGAACTTCTTCCTACATAGCTCTTGTTATAATAGGAGGGACAACATCCACAAACAATTTTGTTTCTTTATCTGTATCATATTTATATCTTTCATAATCTCCCATATAGATTTTATTATTTATAATTCTATCAATAGTTGAATCACACCATTTTTTATTGTTAGGAGATAGGACTTTTTTTTCATTTAGAATGTTAGATATTGCTTGATAGCTTTTACCTTCTAAATACAATTCAAATATTCTTAAAACAATATCTTTTGTGGTAATATCAACTTTTAATGTTTTATCTTTATCTCTATAATAACCTAATGGAACTTTACCAGGAATATGACCTGCTTTAATTGCACCATTTAAGCCGAATTTTGTTCTTTCTGATACTATCTCTATTTCTAATTGAGATAGTACAGTAAGCATTCTTACAAAGAATCTACCATTTGCAGTAGAAGTATTAACATCATCTCTATCACAAATTAAATAACAATGGTATTGCTCAAGAGTACTGATTAAAACTTCTAAATCTCTTACAGAACGCGTTACTCTGTCCAATTTATAGGCTACTATATAATTCAATTTACCTGCTTTCATATCTTCTAACATTTGTTGAAATGCTGGTCTATTTTTTATATCTTTTGCAGATATTCCTGCATCTTTATATATTTTAAATATTTCAAAATCCTTGTATTTACATAGTTGTCTTAATTTTTCTTCTTGTTCTCCTAAACTAAATCCTTCACGAACTTGATCTTCGGTACTTACTCTAATATAAATACCTGCAATTTTCTTTTCTGTGTTTTCCATTACAACCTCCTAAAAAACAAACAAAGTGCTAGAAAGCCTTTGCTAACTAACACTTAAAAACTCTAATATTTATTTGTCATACTACTTGCTGAAAATAAAGAAAACTTCCAGTATTAGTTACCATTGATAATATCTCGTAATTTTGAGAGTGGATATTTATTTGCTAAATTGCCTATGTAAAAATATTCGTGTTCATTAAAGAATAAATATATCTTATCTTTAATAACAGCTGTATGTGGCTCTACATAAGCAAGATTAGTTTTTTCAACCATTCTCAAATTACCATTCTTTATCTTTGGTTCACAACTACTAAAAGTGCAAGCCCATTCAATCTTAGAATGTAATTCTTTACTTATTGCTATTTCTTTTTTAACTGTAGATATCATATCACAAAAACCTCCTTTTTTCAATATTTTGAGGCTATTTCTTACTTTTATTACCAATTCTAATAATTAAAAGTAAAAAAAAAGCCGACTAAATCGACTTATATATTGTGAAATGATATTCACTTTTGTTTTCTTCAAACTCACTTATATCAATAATTATAAGTAGTTCGACGAAAACGCATTATGGAGCCTACAACGGGAATTGAACCCGTGACCTCAGCCTTACCAAGGCTGCGCTCTACCAACTGAGCTATGCAGGCATATTATAATTAATATAGCATCAAACCAAATATACTTTGCTTTAGTTTGATACTATATTATTTTATCATATTAGAAAAAATTTTTAATCGCTTTTTTTCTAATTCTTTGTATAGCATTATCTATAGATTTTACAGGTGTATCTAGCTTTTTAGCTATTACTTCATAGCTTTCACCTTGTATAAATCTTTGTAATACTTGTTCTTCAAATTTGCTTAAATTTTTATGAATCGAATTTTGAATTTCTTCAAAATATTCTTTTTTTGTAATTGTATCTAATGGGTCTTCTATTTGAGTATTGTTAAATGTTTCTATTAATTCAGTTCCGTCTTCATCATCTTCGTATGCTGAAGTATTTAATGATAAATAGGAATTTAATGGCATGTGTTTTTGTCTATTTGAACTTTTTATTGCTGTTATTAATTGTCTTTCTATACAAATATTTGCAAATGTTTTAAAAGTGTTTTGTTTTGTATTATCAAAACCTTTTATTGCTTTAAATAGGCCTATCATTCCTTCTTGTACAATATCTTCTCTTTCTGCACCTATTATAAAGTATTTTCCAACTTTGGAATTTACCAAATCTTTATACTTGTTTAATAAATATACCAGTGCTTGTTCATCGCCATTTTTGATATCTGTTATTATTTGTTCATCTGTTAAATTACTATATTTATCTGTTGTAAAATATATTTCTTCTTTTTGCATTAGCCTTAAAATACCTCCACAAGCATTCTTTTTGATATTATATATTTGTAAAGCCTAGAAAGTCAAGTGTTTTTGCATATTTTACAAAATTATTTTAGTCTTGTATTTCATTTTTTAGAAATCCCCAGAAATTGTCTGTTTCCATTCCTTTTTGCCATGATGCTACTCCACCTAATTTATATTTCTTTATTAAGCTTATTTTTTCTTTTAATGATGTTTCATCTTCAATCCAAATTTTCTTTGTATTGTTTCCATCTTTATATTCAACATAGTATTGTTTTAAACTGTCATTCCATTGTTTTTCTACTCCATTTGGAATAACGCTATATGTGTTTTTCATTGAAACTGTATTTTTGCTTGTTATTTTTCCTGAACTATCTTCTGTCCAAACTCTTGTATATAGCGGAATTGCAAGGATGATTTTTTCTTCTTTTATTTCTTCTGTTTCGATGAATTTTTTTATTCCTAATTCTACCCAATCATAACCTGCTGTTGTTCCAGCTTTATTGCTTGATGCGCCATATTCATCATATGCCATAAATACGATATAATCTGCAACATCTCCAATTACATTTCTATCAAAACACATTGACCATGTCTCTGAACCATCTGGTGCTGTTACATCTACTGATAATGTCATTCCTATTTCTTTTAATCTTGGTTCTAATTCAATTATAAATCTTGAATACATATTTTTATCTTCTTGTTTCATATTTTCAAAGTCTATATTTACACCATCCAATTTGTATTTTACACAATATATGATTATTTGTGAAATTAATTCTTGTCTTTTATTATAGTCATTCATTATGTTTGATGTTACATTTATTGAACCAGCTTCTGAATTTTGAACCATTGGCCATACTTTATATCCGTTGTTATGTGCCCATTCAATATATTTTTTTCCTGTTTCCCCTACATTTTCTTCTAATTCTCCATTTTTATTTAAATGGAAAAATGCTGGTGAAACTACATTTATTCCGTCTATTGTAGTTCCAGTTCTATCTGGTGCTTTAGCAACTGTTGAATAATAATCCCAAACTAAATTTACTTTTCCCTCAATTTGTTTTGTTTCTTCCATATTTTCTCTAACAGTTACTTCATTTGCTAAGTATTTAGATTTTATATATCCAAGTTTTCCATTTTCTGTTCTGATTTTTGTATAACCATTGTCTTCAGAAATTACAACTACATAGCTTCCTTTTTTTATTTTATCAACTGTTTTTGCTATAAATTTTTTTGTAGATTTTACTGGTAAATTTTTTGTTACTATTGCTTTCTTTTGTTCTTTTGATGTTGAGTCTATTGTTATTACTTTTGAATTTTCTATATAAGAAATCTCTATTCCATAAACATCTTCAAGTTCTTTTATTGGTAAATAAATTGCGTCGTCTTTTTTTATCGTTTGTGCATATGTTTTTTTACTTACACCATTAATGCTTATTTTATTTTCATCTAAGCTAATGGCTGCAATTTTTGTATCATATGTTGTTATTATTTGATTATTTTGTGTATCTTCGTAAATATATTTATCGAAGAAGTTCCCTAAGTCTTGTTTTGATATATATATTTCATCATCTTGAATAAATATATCTTTTTTTAGGTTTGATGTTATGTTTTTATTGTTTATTACTAGGTTTATATTTTTATTTTTATCAAATACAATATTATTATTTATTTGATATAGTATAACTCCTATTATGATTATTGCAAGCACTATTATTAGTGCTTTTGTTACTTTCTTTTTATCTAATTTTCTTTTTTCTGTTTTTGAATGTTTCATTTTATCTGCCCTTTCTTTTGTTTTTTTATACTATATCATATTTTTTGAAATTGGAAAACTGTTTTTTATTATTTTTTGTATTTTTTTGTTTTGAATAAAATAAAACGGCACATTTACTTGGTTTGAAGCAATATGCCGTTTTTATTTATTTTAATATTCTAAGTGTATTAAATATTGTTATCAAAGTTGTACCAACATCTGCAAATACAGCTTGCCACATATCTGCTATTCCAAATAGACTTAATAATAATGTTAATATTTTTACACCTATTGCAAATATCAAGTTTTGAATTATTATTTTATTTGTTTTTTTGGAAATTTCAATTCCATCAACAATTTTATTTAACTCATCTGTCATTATAACAACATCTGATGCTTCTATTGCTGAACTTGAACCAATTCCTCCCATTGATATCCCTATATCTGCTCTTGCTAATACAGGGCTATCATTTATTCCATCTCCGACAAATGCAACCTTTTTATTTTCTTCTCTTTGTTCTATTATTTTGTCTAATTCATTGTATTTATCTTGTGGCAACATTTCTGCTTTTACAGCTTGAATTCCAACTTGTTTTGCTATTTTTTCTGCTATTTCTTTTTTATCTCCAGTAAACATTTTTGTTTTTATTCCTAGTTTGTGTAGCTTTTCCATTGTTTCTTTTGTTTTTGGTTTTATTTCATCACTTAAAACAATGCTTCCTACTACTTGTTCATCTATGTTTAGATATAATACTGTTCCTACAATATTCTCTGTTTTAGCTCCTGTAAAGCTTGAATTTCCTATTTTGATATTTTTGTTATTGTATGTGTATTTTAATCCTTTTCCTGAAACTTCTTCAAAGTTTTCAACATCATTTACGTTTAATTCTTTTTTGTTTTGGTTTTCTTCATATTTATTTAAAATTGATTTTGCTATAGGATGGTTAGAAAGTTTTTCTCCTCTTGCAAAATATTCTAAAATTTCATCTTCTGAGTATTTTTCATCTAAAGAATGTATTTCTGAAACTTTGAAATTTCCTGTTGTTATTGTTCCTGTTTTATCAAAAATTATTTCTTTTATGTCTTTTATTCCATCTAAGTAGTCACTACCTTTTATTAATATTCCTTTTTTAGATGCTTTACCTATTCCTGAAAAATAACTTAATGGAACTGATATTGCTATTGAACATGGGCATGAAATTACCAAGAATATTAATGCTTTGTATATACTTTCTTTGTATGTTACATTAGCAACTACAAGTGGCATAAATATTGCTACTAATAATGCTAAGCCTATTATTACTGGTGTATAAATTTTTGCAGCTTTTGATACAAAAGTTTCTGTTTTTGCTTTTTTGTCTGTTGCATTTTCAACTAAATTTAAGATTTGACTTACTGTACCATTTTCATAGGTTTGCTCTACTTTTACTTCTATTAATCCATTTACATTTATACTTCCTGATAATACTTTGCTATTTTTTGTAACATTTACTAATTTGCTTTCTCCAGTTAATGCTGAATTATCAACTTGTGCATCTCCACTTATTACAACTCCATCTAATGGTATTTTTTCTCCTGTTTTTACCATTATAATATCGCCTATTTTTACTTCTTCTGGATTTACTTTTTTGATTTCTTCATTGATTTTTAAGTTTGCGTATTCTGGTTTTATATTCATTAAATCTGATATTGATTTTCTTGTTTTGTTTACTGCTTTTGATTCTAATATTTTTCCTATTTCGTATAGAGTAATTACCATTATTCCTTCTGATATTTTTCCTACAAAATATGCCCCTATTGCAGATATTACAATCAAAGTATTTTCATCTAAAACTTTATTTTTTGTAACTTGTTTCCAAGCTTTTTTTGCTGTTTTGTATAATAATACTACAAAAGAAATTATTGTTAACATATTTGTTATAATTGTTCCTAAATTTCCAATTAAAGCTATTAAATATATTGCAATTCCTATAACAATTCTAGCTATATCTGAATCATTATGTTCTTCTTTTTCTTGTTTTTTCTCTCCATCATCTAGAACTTCTACATCTGGTTCTAATTTTTTTACAATTTCAGTTACTTCTTTTTTTGCATTTGGATTATCTGATTTGAATGTTAATTTCAAAGTAGAAAAATTAACTATTACATCTTCATAACCTTTCGTTTTTGCTATTTCATCTTCAATTTTCTTTGCACAATTTGCACAATCTAACCCCTCTAGTGTATATTTATAACTCTTCAATATGTTCACATCCTTTCTTAACTATTTCGTGGATATGGTCATCGTCTAAACTATAGAAAACAACTTTTCCTTCTTTTCTGAACTTTACTAATTTAGCTTGTTTTAAAATTCTTAATTGATGTGATATTGCTGATTGAGTTGTTCCTACTATATTTGCTATGTCACATACACATAATTCATCTTCTAATAATGCATAAATAACTTTCATTCTTGTTGAATCTGCAAATACTTTAAATAATTCTGCTAAGTCATATATATAGCCATCTTCTGGCATTTTTTGTTTGATTTTTTTAACTGTTTCTTCGTGTATAACAGTGCATTCTAATAAATTATCTTCCATTTATTTTTTCTCCTTTTATCTGTTTATATGATTATATGTTCATATGTAAATTTATGATACTATTTATTAGAATTTTTGTCAATATATTTTAAAAAACTTTTTTAATAAAAATGGGGGTTGGATATAGCTCTGATGTTAACCTATGCTATAATACTTTTTTTGAGTGCGATTGAAATAATTTTAGAAAATCTTAATTAATTTTTTGGAAAATGTTTGCGTCGAGCGTCAGCGAGGACTAAGTGAAAGGGTGCCAAAAAATTAATTTAGAATTTCTTAAATTATGCAATGAGCCGAAGAAAAAGTATTATAGCATAGGTTAACATCAGAGCTATATCCAAACCCCATTTTTATTAAAATTATATTTTCTATTTCATAACTTCATTAAGCACAGCAGATAAATATTTCATACTAGTTAAACATTGTTCTAACGTATTTCCAGTAGCTCCAACTTCCATAATGTTAGCATATTTTCCAGTATGTTGGTTATATCTAGATTTTGTAACCATCATTGGCTTAAATAATCCAGGATACATCTCTTCTGCTTTTTGTTGTACCTTTACTGCAAATTTTAAATTTTGATTCCAATTAGGGTGATATAAACCTCCTTCATTTGTTCCTATTACAAACATTATTTGTGCAGCATAATCGTCCCCTATTTTTACTGTTGGCGCATAATCTGCTCTTGAGCCAATAGCATCTCTATGTAAATCTATTATTATGTCTGATGGTGTTGTTTGTAATATATTTTCTACTGTTTTTAGTGAACGTGTATATGAACCTGTATATGATGGGTAATCATGATAAGATGTATCATGTACAACATTTAAATTATATTTCTTTAAATAATTTTCTAATTCACTTCCAACTTGTGTTACTGTATATTTTAAATCTGTTGTTCTAAAATTTCCAGTTTGTGTGTATGGGTATTTTTCGCTTGAGGTGTAACTTTCACAACTGTGGGTATGAAATATTACTATATTTTTATTGTCTATTTTTATGTCTGGTTTTAATATATCTTCTGTTAAATTGTATGTAGTTTGATTTTTTATCTTTACATTTCCATATTGAACATTATAATTTTCCGAAATTGGATTTGGAGTTACTACTTCTGTTTGTGTGTTAGTGCTTTGTGCTAATTGGACATCATTTCTTGTTTCAGCGTTTTGCGTAGTTTCGTTTTGATTTTTATTTTTATCTTCAACTTCTACTTTTTCTTCCGCTTCTTGTATTCCCTTTATACTGCTTATTTCTGTTTGTAAAAATTGTTCTAAATAATTATTTTGTGATGTTTCATTTTTTTCTTGCGTATCATTTTCACTATTTACACTAGCCATTGCTGGTATTTCTTGTTCCATACATTTTGTTAAGCTATTTGCTTGTAAAATTTTAAAATTTTTAGTATTTTTATTTTCTTTTGTAGATGAAAAATATCTTGCAGTAAATACCATTAACATTACTATTATTGATATTCCTACAAGATATTTTATTATATCTCCTATTTTTAATACAGTAACATTAAACATATATATTCTCCTTGTCCTAAGTTTACTATATATATTATTATTCATTTTGTATTAAAAATATTACTATTTAATTATTGATCATCTTGTTCACTATCTGTTTGTTGACTTTCAGTATCTGAGCTTTTTCTATCATTATTTGAATTGTTATCTATTGTATTATTTATATTATTGTCATTTGATGTTGAACTATTTGAATTTGTATTTGAGTTATTATTTGAATTGCTATTATTAGATTTTTTTACATTATAAACATCTAAAACTGTTTCAACATCTTCTGTTCTGTCATTAAAGTTCATATAATAATGTTTTTGTCCTGAACTAATTGTCATATATATATCATCAACTAATGCTGCAAATATTGTTTTTCCTGATGAATTGATTAATGTATATTTTTTATTTTTACAAGCTACTATTACGTCATAATCTGGAATTACTAATAAGTTTATAGCATCTTTGTTACTTGATGCAATATAACCAAAGCTATCGTACTCGAAATCTGTTAATTGGTTTCCATTTTTATCAAATAATGCCCAAGTTTTATCTTTTCTTACTGGAATTAGACCATTTGCTATCAAGTATTTATTTTTTATATCATTTTTTTGAAATTTTGTATTATCTATTCCAATTTCATCATATTCTATATAAATTTTTACGTTTCCTCTAGAATCTATTATTCCATATTTATTATCTTTTTTTGCTAGATATAATGCTAAGTCACTATCAATTAATTCTAAGCTATCATAATTTATTGGTATTTTTGTTTCTCTTTTTTCAGATATAGTTCCTACTTTATTATTACTTTTTACTAAAAAATCACCTGTATTTGGTAAGAAGGTTATTCCATCATATTTTGCTTCTATTACTGCATTTCCCTTTAAGTCTATTACACCATATGATTTGTCATCTTCTTTATATACTATTAACATGCTATTTAAAACTGATTTTTGATTTGTAAAGTTTTCATCTATTTTTGAGTAACCATAATCTAGTATTTTTGATGTATATGTTTCTATTAAGTATGGCATTGTATATATATAACCTTTATTTGTCTTATCATTGAATGAGAATGATACATTAAATGCTTTTTCTATTCCATCTGATGTTGCATATAATTTACCATTAATTGCCTTTACTGGTTTGTCTGTATAATAATATTCATAATTTGAATTATTTCGTGTTGTTGTTAGTTTATATATTTTTTTAGAATTTAATGTAAAGTTTGCAACTTCATCATTACATTGCACATAGCATTTGTTTTTATCTTCTGATTTATCAGAGTATTCTCCATTATAGCTTTTATAACCAAGGTATGATGCTATTTCTTTTATTGGAAAATATATTGTACCATCATCTTCTATTACCATCATTTCTTTTATTTTAGGATTTGCTGAACCATTCAAATAAACTTGTAGTTCGCTGCTTTTTATATAAGCCATTGCACCTATTAATCCAATTATAACTAATAATATTACTCCCATTAAAATTAATATTATTTTAGCAATTTTTTTATTTTTATCTTCTTTTATTTTTTTTTCTTCAAAGTTTTCATCAATTAAATTCATTTGTATCCCCCTTAAAAATTATTTAGTATAGCCATATTTTTCGTAAAATTCATTTTTAAATGTTAATAAATTATCATTTTCTATTTCTATTCTAACTCTTTCCATTAATTTAGTCAAGAATCTTAAGTTATGAATTGATAATAATCTTACTCCTAATATTTCGTTAGCTTTTACTAGATGTCTTATATATGCTCTTGTATAATTTTTACAAGTATAACAATCACATTCTGGATCTAATGGTCCCCAATCTCTTTCATATGTTGCATTTCTTACTACTACTTTTCCATGTGATGTCATTGCTGTTCCATTTCTCGCTATTCTTGTTGGAAGTACACAGTCACACATATCTATTCCTGCGATAGCTGCTTCTATTAAATAGTCTGGTGTTCCTACTCCCATTAGATATCTTGGTTTGTTTTCTGGCATTTTTGGTGCTGTATATCGTAATATATCCAAAAATTCTTCTTTTGGCTCTCCTACACTTATTCCCCCTATTGCATAACCTGGTAAATCTAATTTCACTAAATCTTCTAAACTTTTATCTCTTAAGTCTTTGAAAAATCCTCCTTGTATTATTCCAAATAAGGCTTGATTTTCTGTTATATGTGCGTCTTTACATCTTTGCGCCCATCTTGTTGTTCTTTCCATTGAATTTTTTGTATATTCATATGTTGATGGATATGGACAACATTCATCAAAGGCCATTATGATATCTGCTCCTAAATCTTCTTCTGTTTTCATTACTGATTCTGGTGAGAAGAAATGTCTGCTTCCGTCTAAATGTGATTTAAATTCAACCCCTTCTTCTGAAATTGTTCGTAAGTCTCCTAAACTGAAAACTTGAAATCCACCACTATCTGTTAAAATTGGTCTGTCCCAATTCATAAATTTGTGAAGTCCGCCCGCTTCTTTTACTATATCTTGTCCTGGTCTTAAATATAAATGATATGTATTTGACAAGATTATTTGGGCTTGTACTTCTTCTTTTAATTCTTCTGGTGTCATTGATTTTACAGTTGCTTGTGTCCCAACTGGCATAAATATTGGTGTTTGTATATCTCCGTGTGGTGTATGTATAACTCCTCTTCTCGCTCCTGTTTGTTTACAGGTGTGTAGTAATTCGTATGTTACTGCTGGTTTCATTTTTTCCTCCTATTATTTTATAAACATTGCATCTCCGAAACTAAAGAAACGATATTTTTCTTTTACAGCTTCGTTATATGCTCCCATTATATATTCTTTTCCTGCTAATGCTGATACGAGCATTAATAATGTTGATTGTGGTAAATGGAAATTTGTTATTAATCCATCTATACATTTAAATTTATAACCTGGATAAATAAATATTTGTGTGTCACCTTCAGTTGGTGCTACCATTCCTGTTTTTTCATCTGCTATTGTTTCTAGAACTCTACATGATGTTGTTCCAACTGATATTACTCTTTTTCCAGTTCTCTTTGTTTCATTTATTTTATCACAGTCTTCTTTTTTTATATAATAATGTTCTGAATGCATTTCGTGTTTTTCTACATCATCTTCTTTTACCGGTCTAAAAGTTCCAATTCCAACGTGTAATGTTACATTTGCTATTTTTACACCTTTTTCTTCTATTTTCTTTAATAGTTCAGGTGTAAAATGTAATCCTGCTGTTGGTGCTGCTGCAGACCCTTCGTATTTTGCATATACTGTTTGGTATCTGTCATTATCTTTTAATTCTTCATGAATATATGGTGGTAATGGCATTAATCCAATTTGGTCTAGAATTTCATTAAATATTCCCTTATAGTGGAATTCAACTTTTCTTGTTCCACCTGGCATTATATCTAATATTTCTGCTTCTAGTAAACCATCTCCAAATATTACTTTTGTTCCAATATGTAATTTATTTCCTGGTCTAACAATACTTTCCCAGATATCTCCTTCGATATTATTTAATAATAAAAATTCAACATGTGCTCCGGTTTCTTTTTTACCATAAATTCTTGCTGGTATAACTTTTGTATTGTTTCTAACTAGACAATCTCCTGGTTCTAGATAATCTATTATATCTTTAAATACTTTGTGTTCGATTGTTTGTTTTTCTCTATCTAGAACCATTAATCTTGATTCATCTCTTTTTTCTAGTGGTACTTGTGCTATTAATTCTTCTGGTAAATTGTAATTAAATTCTGATACTTTCATTATTCTTTCACTCTTTCTATTATGTTTTTTACATTATTTATAACATTTTTAAATAATTGTCTTATTTCTTCTATTATGTTTTGTGGCTCATGAAATTCTTCTATTTTATATGAATATTTAAAATCTGTTATTTTAGCAGGTTTTAAGGTATATACTTCTTGTGGTAATCCAATATAACCACTTGATGTTTTTATATTTTTATTCATATAGTCTTGATACCAATCTTTTAATCCTGTTAAGTTCTGGTTTTTGTATCCATATTTTTCGTAGTCATGTAACGCTGGAATCTTGTAATCATATTCTTCTGCTGTTCTTTCTAAGGAATGTAAAAATTCATGTAGAAATACTTCTTCTGGGAAAGTATTTATTCTTGTATTATATTTGTAAATATAGCTTTTTGATGAATTTGGTAATCTAATATTTGAATATCCTATTCCATAGTAATCCATTGCTCCGAAGTCCAATCCAATCATTTATTTTAATATCATTTTGGAATTCTTCATTTCCTAATCTTATTATTACAAATATGTGGTCATAATCATTTTGCTGAACAACATTTTTTATTGATTTTTCTATATCTTCTGGTGCTACATAATAGCCAAATTCTTCATCATATGTTAATTTATTTATTGGGTCTTGTATTTTATAAATATCACAATTTCCTGTCATTTTTCCATTTGATAAATCCGTTACTGTTGATTCAAATCTTTTTATTGTGTCTCTTATGTCTGATACATCAGTATCTGTCATTGATAGTTTTATTTCTTTTTCATTTACTATTACATCTGTATTTTCAAATATAAAACATGCAAATTTCCAATTTTTACTTTCGTTTAATGTTCCCTCTTCTAAAGTGAAATCAGAAAACCATGCTGTTCCTGTGCAGTTACCTAGATAGCCACCTAATCTAAATCCAATATCTACTTCTTCTCTATTTTTTGAATTAAATATCATTTCTATTTTTTGCCAGTCTTGAGTTCCTGTTATAGCTATTGATTTTTCAGATGTTCCTGATATTGCAATTTGTGCTCCTACTCCTGATATGTCATTTTCTGGTACTACATTTTCAGTTTTTACCATACATGTTACTTTGTATGGTGTATTTTTTTCTACTTTTACTTTTTTGGAAAACATTGCATCATTTTCGTTGTTTGATGTTATTTTGTAACTTGCAGTTTTTGAGTATTTTGTTTCTTTGTCTCTTTTGAATTCTGATGTGCGTAAATTTGCTTCACTTCTAACGAATTCGTTGAAGTTGTTTGTTTGGTAGAATTTGAAGGCGAATATTAGTATTGTGATGATTATTACCCATGTTATGATATTGGTTATTTTATTTTTCATTTTTTCTCCTGTGTTTCTTTTTTATCTTTTATATTATAACATTGTTTTAGGGGGTTTGGCAATATTTTATTTATGTTTTAAATCCAAAAAAAGATAACAGCTTTAACCTATTTATATATATGTTAATTTTTGTTATCTTTTTATCTTTATTATTATTCTTTTACTTCTTTTTCATCTCTATCATCAGATAAAATAGCTGTTAAGTTAACTCTACCTTGATCATCAATTTCAGTTACTTTTACTGTTACTTTATCTCCAACATTAAGAACATCTTCAACTTTTTTGATTCTTTCTTTAGATATTTTAGAAATATGTAATAATCCTTCTTTTCCTGCTACACCTAAATCAACAAATGCTCCAAAGTTCATTATTCTTGTAACTGTTCCGTAATAAATTCCGCCAACTTCTACATCCCTTACGATATCTTCTACCATTTCTAATGCTTGGTTTGCTTTTTCTGAATCATTTGAGTAAATCATTACTTGTCCATCTTCTTCTATGTCTATTTTTACACCTGTTGCATCAATAATTTTGTTTATTGTTTCTCCACCTTTTCCAATAACATCTTTAATTTTTTCTACTTTTATTTTTGTTGAAACTATTCTTGGTGCATATTTTGATATTTCTGTTCTTGGTTTAGAAATTACTGGTGCCATAACATCTTCTAAGATGTGTTTTCTTGCTACTCTTGTTCTAGCAAATGCTTCTTCTATAATTTTATATGATAATCCATCAACTTTGATATCAACTTGGATTGCTGTTATACCTTTTTCTGTTCCACCAACTTTGAAGTCCATATCTCCGAAGAAATCTTCTAATCCTTGAATATCTGTAAGCATTACATAGTCATTTTCGTCATTTGGATTTGTTACAAGTCCTGTTGATATACCTGCCACTGGTCTTTTTATTGGTACACCTGCAGCCATTAAGCTTAATGTACTTCCACATATACTTGCTTGTGATGTTGAACCATTTGATGATAATACTTCTGATACAACTCTTATTGCATATGGGAATTCTTCTTTTGAAGGTAATACTGGAACTAATGCTTTTTCAGCTAATGCTCCGTGTCCTATTTCTCTTCTTCCTGGTCCTCTTGGTGGTCTTGCTTCTCCAACACTATAGCTTGGGAAGTTGTATTGATGCATATATCTTTTTGATTCTTCAGTATCTATTCCATCTAGTGTTTGTTCTTCGCTTATCATTCCTAATGTTGTAACTGAAAGAACTTGAGTTTGTCCTCTTGTAAATAATGCACTTCCATGAACACGTGGTAATAAGTCTATTTCACATGATAATGGTCTAATTTCATCTATTGCTCTACCATCAACTCTTTTGTGTTCAAAGAAAATCATTTCTCTTACACATTTTTTCTCTAATTTATAGATTGCTTCTCCAATATCAGATTTGTGTTCTTCTGCTGCTTCTTCTCCAAATTTTTCTGCATAACTTGTTGCTATTTTGTCAGATAATTCTGCAATATTGTTGTCTCTTGTTTCTTTGTCTTTTTCTTGAACTTTTTCTTTCATTTCTTCTTTGAAGTTTTCTTCTATGTATGCATATACATCTGGATTGACTGCAAATGATTTGTATTCGAATTTTGGTTTACCAATTTCCTCTTTCATTTTTTCAATGAATTTACAAATCTTTTTGATTTCTTTATGTCCTTCTTTTATTGCTTCTAACATAACATCATCTGGAACTTCGTTTGCTCCAGCTTCTATCATTGCTATTTTTTCTTCAGTTCCTGCTACTGTTAATGTTAAATCAGATACTTTTCTTTGTGCTTCTGTTGGGTTTATAACTATTTTACCATCAACTAATCCAACATTTACTGCTGCTGTTGGTCCACCAAATGGTATATCTGAAATTGAAAGTGCTGCTGAAGCACCAATCATAGCTGCTACTTCTGGTGAGTTGTCTTGTTCTACTGAAAGAACTGTTGCAACAACTACTACATCATTTCTAAAATCTTTTGGGAATAATGGTCTTAATGGTCTATCTATAGCTCTTGATGTTAAAATTGCTTTATCACTTGGTTTACCTTCTCTTTTTTGAAATGAACCTGGAATTTTTCCAACTGAATATAATTTTTCTTCATAGTCTACTGACAATGGGAAAAAGTCTATTCCATCTCTTGGTTCTTTAGATGCTGTAACATTTACCATTACAACTGTATCTCCATATCTAACTGTTACACTTCCATTTGCAAGACCTGCAAATTTTCCTGTTTCAATTGTTAATTTTCTTCCTGCTAATTCTGTTTCATAAGTTTTGAACATTTCATTTTCTTCCTTTCCATTTTCTTTTTTGCACCATTTTTTAATAAAATCAAACATACTTGTCCTCCTTTTAGGGAATTGGGGACGCCCTTTTTTTCCCTATTATTTTTTTCTAATTTAGTATAATCTCATTTAGATTGTAACCTCTATAATATTCTGATTCTTTTTCAGCACATTATACAAGCTACTTCCCTAAATATAGTTTATACTAAATTTTCCACAAAAAGCCTATGCTAAATTTTCTTTTGCATAGGCTCTATTATGAAATTATTTTCTTAATCCTAATTTTTCAACGATATCTCTGTATCTTTGAATATCTTTTTTAGCTAAGTAGTTTAGTAAGTTTCTTCTTTTACCAACCATTTTTAATAATCCTCTTCTTGAGTGATTATCTTTTACATGAACTTTTAAGTGTTCTGTTAATTCATTAATTCTTTCTGTTAAAAGAGCGATTTGTACTTCTGGTGAACCAGTGTCTTTTTCTTCTCTTTTATATGTGTTAATGATTTCTTGTTTTCTTTCCTTTGTCATGTTTACACCTCCTATATTTTTTTACACCTTTAACTGAGCTTTTAGTTTTGGTGCTTTTCTTGAAAGCTAAGTAAAAGGTTTACTTGAATAGTATACTATAATTTTCCTGTTTTTTCAAGTGTTTTTGGGAAATTTTTCATATTCTATATAATTTTATGTTTAATCTTGCAAAACTTCTATATTATGGATTCTAGCATAGCCTTCTCCACCGCCCCATCCTGAACTTACCATTATCATATAAAAATACATTTTCTTTGTATTTTCTGAAATTTGAATTGTTTCATTTCTAATTCCAGATTGGTTTTTATTTATTATCTTTGTAGATATTATTGAATTATTTTCATCATAACTATATATTCTTATTTCTCCATTAGGAGCAGATGATCCGGATCCTCCTCCAGTTCTTGAAAATGATATATTTAATGTTTTATTAATAGCACTTTCATCAACCATCATATTTCCTCCTATTGACTTAATTTCAGGAGGTGGATATAAACTCATATGGTTTGGTTGGTATGCTCCAACATAAGTAGAATTATTTCCATCATATGCTTTGTAATTTAATGCATCTGGTGCTAATGCAGAACTTGATGTTACATTTGCCATAGATACATTTACCATCTTTGTAATAGTTAATCCTGTTTCTTTAGTTGATTTAGCATATACTATACCTTTTAATGTATTAAATGTATAAACTCCTGTATCACAAGTCTCCCATGTTTTACCTCCATCAGTACTATATTGATTTAGCAGATTAGTTTGATTTTGGTCAAATTTTATTGTAACAGTATTATCTAAGCATATTCCATCTGCTGTTATTATTGGATATTCTGCTTTTTGTTCTATACTAATTTCTGGTAAAACTGGGGCATCAACATCAAATTGATTTGTTTTTATACTATTGAAAATTTGATTTCCTGAATCATCTATTTTTCTTGCATAAATTATAATATTTTCATTATCTTTTTCTTGTTCTTGATTTGAAACAATATCATTACAATCAATATCTATTATTTCATTGTATTCTTTCCATTCACTATTTCCAATTTTATATTGTGTTTTCATTTTTAAATTAGAATTATTTCCATAGTCAATTTTCACGTTTCCTTTTAATGCTAGTCCATTACTATCAAGTGTATTTTCATCAATACTAATATCAATTTTAATAGTGTTTTTTCTAAGTTCATCATTAATTACTAGTTCTTTTGATATTTTTTCTCCTAATGTATTTGTTGCTATAAATTCATAGTTTGCATCTCCATCACTTTCTATATCAACAGTAACTTTTTCTTTATTATTGCAGTCTATCTTTTTTATTAATTTTCCGTTTTCATACTCTTCTAATGTACTTAATAGGTTTTCTGTATCTTGTGCTGTTGCTAAAATTTTTATTTTTTCTCCATCTAAAAAATATGTTTCAAATTCTATGTCTTTTTTTACTTCTTGTTGATTACTATTTGGTTTTAAATTTTTTATTATCTTCTTGAAATTAATTCCACTTATAATGCAAAGAATAAATATTATTAAGCTAAATATTTTAATTATATTCTTCTTTTTCATTTGTTGTTCTCCTATTATAAATTTATCTTTTTATCTTCTATTAAAATATAACATATTTATATACTCATAGTCAATAACTAATAATTTAAGTTAATAGATTAATTTAAAAAATGGAACAGATTACTTCTGTCCCATTTTTACTATTTTTCCATCTTTCACAGTAAATTTTGTTAATTTACCTTTATCTAATTTTCCATCTAGAATTTCTTCTGCCATACTATCTTCAACTAAATTTTGAATTGTTCTTCTTAATGGTCTTGCTCCAAAGTTTTTGTCAATTCCTTTTTCAGCTATTAATTTCTTTACTTCTGGCCCAAATTCAACATCATATTTTTGTTCTTTTAGTCTATTTTCCACTTCTTTTAACATGATATCTATTATTTTTTCTATTTCTGTATCCCCTAGTTTGTGGAATACAATTATTTCATCAATACGATTTATAAATTCTGGTCTTAATTCTTTTTTCAATTCTGCCATAACTTCTTTTTTAGTTTCTTCGTATTCTTTTTGCATTGTTTTTTCATCACTATTATCTTTATTTTCTGCTAAACCATTGCTTGAAAATCCTAAATGCTTTTTATCTGTTATTAGTCTTGCGCCTAAGTTTGATGTCATTATTATTACTGTATTTTTGAAATTTACTGTTCTACCTTGACTGTCTGTTAATCTTCCATCTTCTAGTATTTGTAATAACATATTCATAACATCTGGATGAGCTTTTTCAATTTCATCAAATAATATTACAGAATATGGTTTTCTTCTTATTTTTTCTGTTAATTGACCTCCATCATCAAATCCTACATATCCTGGAGGAGCTCCTATTAATTTAGCTACTGAATGTGGTTCCATATATTCTGACATATCAATTCTTATCATTGCATTTTCATCGCCAAATAACACTTCCGCTAATGCTTTTGATAACTCTGTTTTTCCAACTCCTGTTGGTCCTAAAAATAGGAATGAACCTATTGGTCTCTTTGGATCTTTTAATCCAACTCTGCCTCTTCTTATTGCTTTTGAAACCGCTTCTACTGCTTCATTTTGACCAATAACTCTTTTATGCAATTCTACTTCTAGATTTTTTAGTTTTTCATTTTCATCTTCTGTTATTTTTTTAGCTGGAATTCCTGTCCAACTACTAATTACTTCTGCTATGTTTTCCTCAGTTATTGTTACTATATCTTTTGTTTTCTTATTGTTCCATTTTTTTTGTTCTTTTTCAAATTGCTCTTTTAAGCTTTTTTCTTTATCTCTTAATTCAGCTGCCTTCTCGAATTTTTGATTTATTACTGCATCTTCTTTTTCATTTTTCATTTTTTCTATTTTTTCTTGTAATTCTTTTAGACTTTCTGGCTCTACATAGCTTCTTAATCTTGCTTTTGATGATGCTTCATCTATTAAGTCTATAGCTTTATCTGGTAAAAATCTGTCATTTACATATCTTACAGATAATTTTACAGCAGCTTCGATTGCTTCATCTGTTATTTTAACATTATGATGAGCTTCATATTTATCTCTAATTCCTTTTAAGATTTGAACTGTATCTTTTTCAGATGGTTCATTTACTGTTACTGGGCTAAATCTTCTTTCTAAGGCTGCATCTTTTTCAATAAATTTTCTATATTCATTTAAAGTTGTTGCACCTACTAATTGAATTTCTCCTCTTGCAAGTAATGGTTTTAAAATATTTGCAGCATCAATAGCCCCTTCTGCAGCACCTGCTCCAACTATTGTATGAATTTCATCTATAAAAAGAATTATATCTCCTGCTTTTTTTACTTCATTTAATGCTTTTTTGATTCTCTCTTCAAAGTCTCCTCTATATTTTGCACCTGCTACCATACCTGAAATATCAAGTGTTACAACTCTTTTATTTTTTAATATTTCTGGAACATCTCCTGATACAATTTTTTGAGCTAATCCTTCAACTGCAGCTGTTTTACCAACACCTGGTTCACCTATTAAACATGGATTATTTTTTGTTCTTCTTGATAGTATTTCTATAACTCTTTCTATTTCTTGTTTTCTTCCTATAATTGGGTCTAATTTTCCTTCTTCTGCTTTTTTAGTTAAATCTTCTCCAAATTTATTTAATGTTGGTGTTGAGTTGTAACTTCCTCTTATTCTTCTATTTTGTCTTCCATTATTGGAGTTTGAATAATCTTCATTGTCTGAATTGTAATCTTCTCCTTCATTTATTACTTTTACTATTTCATTATATAATTTTGGAATATTAACATTTAAGTCTAATAAGATTTTTGTAGCAACACAATCTCCTTCTCTTAAAATTCCTATTAATAAATGTTCTGTTCCTATATAATTATAGCCTAATTTTCTAGCTTCTATAAATGCTACTTCTACTACTCTTTTTGTTCTTGGTGTGAAATCAACAATATTTTCTATTGGTTCATCTCTTCCAATTAATTCTTCAATTTTATTCAAAATATCTTCAGCTGTGACATTTTGATTTTCTAATACTTTTGATGCAACTCCATTTTCTTCTTTGGCTAATCCATATAAGATATGTTCTGTTCCTATATAGCTATGGCCTAAATCTAAGGCTATATCATTTGCTAATTCTATAGCTTTGTTTGCTCTATTTGTAAATTTGTATGTCATTTTATCACCTTCCTTTTTTTATTTTTCTTTTATTATATTTTTGATTACCTCTGCTCTTTTTATATCTCTTTCAAATGCTTCATACTGCTCTCCTAGATATTTTTGCATATTTGCCGGTTTAGTATATAAATACATTTTTTGAATTTTACTATCTGTGAGTTCTGGTAAGATTCCTAAATCTGTTCCAATTTTTACATTTGATAGTAATTTTTCTGTTTCTTCTAATGTGATTTTTCTGCAATTAGTTAACAATCCATAACTTCTATAAATTGTATCTTCTAAACTTATTTTATCTTTGTCCAAGAATTTTCTAGCATTTCTTTCTTGTTCAATTAATTTTTCAGTAACTACTTTGATATTTTGTATAATATCTTCTTCAGTAATTCCTAGAGTTCTTTTATTTGAAATTTCAAATGCATTATTTAATTCTAATATATTTATTCCAAAATTACTTAAGTTATAAAATACTTTATCTATATTTCTTGTTTTTTCAAGTGCTGGTAAACTAACCATTACAGATGCTTTTAAGCCTGTACCACAATTTGTTGGCATACTTGTTAAATATCCATATTTTTTACTTGTTGCATAGCCTAAAACTTCTTCTATTTTTTTATCTAGTTCTATTGCAAAGTTTAGTGTGTTTTCTAATTCAAATCCAGAGCTAAATACTTGAACTTTTAAATGGTCATCATCATTTATAATGATACAAATATTTTCTTCATCATTTATTAAAATTGCTCCTGTTTTATTTTTTAGTGCATAATCTTTACTTATTAAGTTCTTTTCTACTAAACTCATTTTTGTAATGTTATCCATATCTTTTAATTCTAGATATTTTAATCCATAACCTATTGCATATGTATTTTCTTTTATTTTATTTTTTAATTCTTCTATATCTTTTTGATTTTTTAAATTAAATTTAAATCCTTGTAAATTTCTTGCAAATCTAATTCTTGTACTTGTAACAACATCTGAATCTTTTCCACTTTGTAAATACCAATTCATATTATTACTTCCTTTCCATATGATTTTTCTCTTAACTTATTTTGATAATTTCTTTATTTCATCTCTAATTTTTGCTGCATCTTCATATCTTTCTTCTTTAATTGCTTTTTTCAAATCTTCTTGCAATTTATCTACAGGATTTGTTTTTTCTTCTTTCTTGTCTGTTTTATTTTCTTTATCTTGAAATTTTAAATTATTATTTGAAATTTTTCCTAGTCTTCCTACATGTCTATTTGCACCTTGTAGTTTTTTTAATATTGGATCCATTCTGTCTTCAAAAACATCATAGCAATTTGGGCATCCATATCTTCCTGTATCTATTATATCTTCAAAGGTTGAACCACAACTATCACATTTTAGTTGTTTTACTTCATTTAATAATGGCATAAAATCTGGTGTATTAAAGTCTTCTAAGAAACTTCCAAAGAAATTAGAAAAATCTAATGCTGGAATTTTAAAATCCATATCTTGTGCAATTCCTAATTTTCTGCTACATTCTTCGCATAAATGCATCTCCTTTTTTACTCCATTAATATTTTCTGAATATCTAACATTTGCTTCTCTTTTTCCACAATTTTCACATAACATATTAATCACTCCTTTAATTTTATTCTATATTTAATAACATATTTTTAAATATTCTTGCTCTTACTTCATCTTTTATTTCTGAATTTAACCTAAGTACATTATCACTTGTTGCAACTTTTAATAGCTTTGCTTCTTGCTGTGTTATTATATTGTAAGTTAAAAAATCACTTAATAAAATGTCTATGTCATTTACTGTTATTGTTTTTCCTATGTTATTTATTATATGCATTATATAATCTGATTTTGTATTATTTATTTTTTTGATTTTGATGTTTCCACCACCGCCTCTTTTGCTTTCTACATAATAGCCTTGTGATGGCTTAAATCTTGTTGATATTACATAGTTTATTTGTGATGGTACACAGTTAAAGTGTTGTGCTAATTCATTTCTTTGTATTTCTACATAATCTGATTCATCCTCCTCAAATAAATCTTTTATAAAATCTTCTATTACATCTGACATTCTCATTTTATCAGTCCCCCATTAATTATTTGTTTGCTTAAATATTTATAATATGTTTTACTGCCTTTGACTTTCTTTGACCTATAATATTATTATAAACATTTTTAGTAGTTTTTCAAGTTTTATTTTTGACCTTTTCTGACCTTATTTGATAATAATTTTCATATCATCTTATTTTTTCTTTTAATTTCTCTCTTTATCTTTATTTTTTGTTATATTTTCTAATTTTTCAACTTTTTCTTTTTGCTTTGGTAAAGATACCCATGCAAAATATGATGATACGAATTCTCCGTATTTTGTTGTGTCCTCTCCTATCTCCAGTTCCATGTTTTCTAGGTCTTCATTTTTATTTTTTTTATTCATAAATAACACATACCTTTCTATGTTTGTGATGCAAACATAATGTAAGTATGTGCTATTTTTTTGGTTTTATACATATATTTTAATGTGGTGATTATATGTTTTCTAAATCTCATTTTTATATAATAAAAATAAAACGAAATATACTGACTTTAATTTTCTTAGCTTTTGCTGGTAGTCTGCTCTTATTTTCCTCTAGTAATTTACCTGCAATAAAAAAAGGACTCTCTTTATGGGCAAACTCGGTAGTACCTTCTTTATTTCCTTTTTTTGTTGCAACAGATTTATTGATGCATACAAATTTTGTTAATATATTAGGAAGATTTTTAAATAAATTAATGAAACCATTATTTAACATTAGAGGTGAAGGTGCTTTTGGATTTATAATGGGATTAATAAGTGGCTACCCTGTTGGTGCTAAAATAGCTTGTGATTTTAGAGAAAATAATATTTGTTCTAAAGAGGAATGTGAAAGATTACTTAGTTTTACTAATAATTCAGGACCATTATTTATTGTTGGAACTGTTGGAATTAGTATGTTTGGCAATTCTACAATTGGTTTATTATTACTTGTAACACATATCTTAGCTTGTATTACGGTTGGAATTATTTTTAGATTTTGGAAATTTAATACTTCTACTTTTAATACTGACATAAATAAAAAATCTAGTTTTAATAAAAATAAAAATGTTACATTTTCTAATTTAGGCGAAGTTTTAGGAAAAAGTATTACAAATAGTATTTCTACAGTTTTAATGATTGGTGGTTTTGTAGTTATTTTTTCTAGTATAATTTCAATTTTGAAATCAAGTGGAATTTTAAATAGTTTAGTTTATATTTTTACTCCTTTATTTGATTTTATGCATATTGACACTTCTTTTATTTATGGAATTCTTACTGGTTTGCTTGAAATTACTAATGGTATAAGTATAATCTCTAATATTCATATTAAAGCTATTTCTATTAATATTGTTTTAACTGCATTTTTACTTGGTTTTGGTGGTTTATCTGTATTACTACAAGTTTTGAGTATAACTTCAAAAACAGACCTTTCTATAAAGCCTTATTTTTATGGGAAATTATTACATGGATTTTTGGCAGGATTTTATACTTTTATTTTTATGAATTTTTTTCCTTTTTTTAATTTTAATTTGTAAAAGCTTTATGAATATTAAAATTTATTTTGAATAAAATCTAGTAATAATTTAACTTATTTATATTATTAATATTATATGATTGGAGATGGTTATTGTGGAAAAAGATTTTAATAATATGCCTCCTTTTATGGATTATGCTATGTTTCAACAGCAAATGCGGAATGAACAATTCTGCTGATATGAATGATTTATATAGAGACCCTATGTTTAATCCTATGGCTCAATATGAACAGGCTTATTGTTATTATAGATATTTATGTATGCAAATGGATTATAAAATAAAATGTAAAGAATATGAAAAAATGTGCAATTCTAGTTCTAATAATAATGAAAGAAGTCAAAGAAGAGTTGAATAATAATTCTTCTTTTGACTTCTTTGTTATTTTATATTTTCTTTTATTATATTAGCTTATCATATCTTATATTTCTATTGATTATCTATCATTAGTTGATTTTCAATATTTAAAAGTCTATTATATTTGGCTACTCTATCAGTTCTACATGGAGCTCCTGTTTTTATTTGTCCAGCATTTATTGCTACTGCTAAATCTGCAATAGTTGTATCTTCTGTTTCTCCAGATCTATGTGAAATTATTGTTTTATAACCATTTTCTTTTGCTTCTTGTATAGTTTCTAGTGTTTCTGTAAGTGTTCCTATTTGGTTTGGTTTAATTAAGATTGCATTTGCTACATGCTCCTTTATTCCTCTCTGTAATCTTTTTATATTTGTTACAAATAAATCATCTCCAACAAGTTGTACTTTATTTCCCAATTTTTGTGTTAATTCTTCCCAGGCTTCCCAATCTTCTTCAGCTAATCCATCTTCTATTGAAATTATTGGATATTTTTGTGTTAATTCTACAATATATTCTATCATCTCTGCTTTTGTTTTGAATATATCTGTTTTCCAAAAATAATAACCATCTTTTCCAATTTTTTGAGCTTCATCATACATTTCTGTACTTGCAACATCCAAGGCTAAACATATGTCTTTTCCCGGTTCATATCCCGCTTTTTGTATTGCTTCCATAATTGAATCCAAGGCTTCTTCTTCATTTTTTAAGTCTGGTGCAAATCCCCCTTCATCTCCAACTCCAACTGAATGACCTTTTTCTTTTAAAACTTTTTTTAATGTATGATATACTTCTACTCCTCTTTTTAGTCTTTCAGAAAATGTAATATCTCCAACAGGCATTATCATAAATTCTTGTATATTTATATTATTATCTGAATGTTTTCCTCCATTTAGAATGTTCATCATTGGAACTGGTAATTTATTTGCATTTACTCCCCCTATATAATTGTATAACTCCATTCCTAATGAATTGGCAGATGCTTTTGCAACCGCAAGAGAAACTCCTAATATTGCATTTGCACCCAAGTTTGATTTATTTAATGTGTCATCTAATTCTATTAATGTTCTATCTATATTTCTTTGGTCATATACATTCATACCTATTAGTTTTTTTGTGATTTTTTTATTTACATTTTCTACTGCTTTGCTTACGCCTTTTCCCATAAATCTATTTTTGTCATTGTCTCTAAGTTCTACTGCTTCAAAACTTCCTGTTGATGCTCCTGATGGAACTAATGCAACACCTGAAAATCCACCATCTGTTACAACTTCAACTTGAACTGTTGGATTTCCTCTTGAATCTAATACTTCTAATGCCTCTATGTTTTTTATTTCTAAGAAATCTTTCATATAAAATACCACCTTTCGTTTTGGTAATATTTTACTCTACTTTTTACAGTTTTATACATTTTTTATAATTGTAATTTTCTAACAAGCCTTTTTATTTCTTAATTGTGTTGCATATTGTATTGTTGCTTCATTTATTTCTCCAGATGAAATTCTTGCAATTTCTTTTATTGTTTCCTCTTCATTTAATAATTTTATATTTGTATTTGTTCTATCATTTAAAACTTTTTTACTTATAAAATAATTATAATCTGCAGATGCTGCAATGCTTGGTAAATGTGAAATACATAATACTTGATGATTTTTTGATATGCTATTTAACTTTTCGGCAACGGCATTTGCTGCTTTCCCACTTATTCCTGTATCTATTTCATCGAAAATTAATACTGGCATTTTATCTGTATCTGCTAATACTTTTTTAATAGCTAACATGATTCTAGACATTTCTCCACCAGATGCTATTTTTGATAATTGTTTTTCATCTTCTCCTAAGTTAGTTGTTATATAAAACTCTATTTCATCTTTTCCGTTCTCGAAAAATTCTTCTTCTTTATAATCTACATGTATATTTATTTTTGCATTTTTCATTTCTAAGTCTTCTAATATTTTGTTTATATTTATTCCTAAAACTTTTGCATATTCTTTTCTTAAATTATGAATATTTATAGCTAGTTTTGTCATTTTCTCTTTTATTTGTTTCAATTCTTTTTTTAATTTTCGGTTATAGTCATCTAAGTTTTCTATGTGTTGTATTTCTTTTTCTATCTCTTCTTTATAATTTAATATTTCTAAAATATTATTACCATATTTTCTTTTTAAAGAATATATTAAATCTAATCTCTCTTCTACTTCATTTCTTTCTTGTTCATCAAAATAAATATCTTCTTTTTCATTTGAGATATCTCTTGATAATTCTTGAAGGTCATAATATATATTTTTTAGATTACCTGTAATCGCTTCATATTTTGTATCTATTCCCTCTATTTTTTCCATAGCTCTTATAGCTAAGTTTATACTATCTATACTACTCTCTCCAATTGCTTCATCTGCTTCGTTTAAACTATTTGATATTTTTTCTGAGTTTAGCATAATTTTTCTTTTTTCTTCAAGTTCTTCTTCTTCTTTTTCTTTTAGTTCTGCTTCTTCTATTTCGTTAAATTGATATTTTAATAAATCTAATTTTCTCTCTCTTTCTTTTTCATCTCCATAGTTTGCTTTTAATTCTTGTTTTATCTCTATATATCTTGTGTAGTTTTCTTTATATTCTTGTTTATATTTTAATAATTCCTCTCCAATGAATCCATCTAAATATTTTAAATGAAATTTATTGTCTAATAAACTTTGATTGTCATTTTGACCGTGAATTTCTATAAATTTACTCATAAAATTTTTAAGTTCATTTACAGTTACCATTCTTCCATTTATTTTGCACATATTTCTTCCATTTGAATTAATCTCTCTTGAGACAATTATATTTCCCTCTATTGAATTTTCATTTTCTGGTTCATACATACAAATTTCTACAAATGAATTTGTTTCACCTTTTCTTATCATTTCTTTAGAAAATCTTCCTCCTGATATTATTCCTAATGAATCTATTATTAATGTTTTTCCAGCCCCAGTTTCTCCAGTTAATACATTTAATCCATTATTTAAATCTATGCTTAAATCATCTATTATTCCTATATTCTTTATGTGTAATGTTGTTATCATAATCAGACCTCCTAAAAAATAAATAAAATTTTTGTTCGGTCTGATTATATATTTTTTATTTTGTTTTGTCAATAGTTTTTACGAACATTTTTTCTATTTTCTTTTTTGCTTTGTTATGATATAATATTTTTATTAATTATTATATGAGGAGGGCATTCTTTATGAATAGGCCAGACATTGAAAAACTTCGGAAGACATTTGAGAACAATCCAACAAAATTGGAACTTTTAGAATCTCTGTATAAGAACATAGAAACTGAAAATTTTCCAGAAATTTTGAAGGTTTACCCTAATACTGATGATAATATCCGCACAGTAAAAAAGATATATAAATTATTGGGTTACAAATTGATCGGAAGTAAAGATGAAAATAATTTTTTCATTATTAAAAGTTGATTAATAAAAAACTTATATAGAATATTCTACATTCTATATAAGTTTTTTAATTATTTTTTAAATATTTATAAAATCTTTCTCTTTTTTGTATTAAATTACTTGAGTCTACAAATTCTATAATTCCCTCTTCTCTTTTATCGTTAATTAAATTCTTTTCTATTAAAATATCTTTTAAATGTTTTGATAAACTAGCTGCCCCATTAAAGAATTCTACATCTCCTAATACTTCTTTTATTTTTTTTTCAATTAAAGGATAATGTGTGCACCCTAAAACTACATTTTTAACATCTCCCTTATATTCGGAAAGATTTTCTTTTAAATATTCTTTTATTTTTTGTTCGTTCCCTTCTTCTATTATATCTGCTAGTCCAATACATTCTAGCAATTCAGTATTATGGTTATTATATTTATTGTATAATTTATGGAATTTTTCACTTTCTATTGTTCCTTTTGTAGCCATTACCAATGTTTTTTTATCATATGCAAAGTCATAAACCATTTTATATGCAGGTTCTATTGCTATTATTGGTATATCTGCATATTTTTCTCTTAATTTTGTAGCAGCCTTAGCACTTGCTGTATTACATGCAATTACTATTGCCTTACAATTTTCTTTTAATAATATTTCTACAATGTTATTACAAATTTCTAATATTTCTTTATCTGTTTTATCGCCATATGGATTGTTTTTTGAATCACTAAAATAATATATATCTTCATTTGGTAAAACTTTTATTATTTCTTTTAATACTGTCACTCCACCAATTCCTGAGTCAAAAATTCCTATTTTATTATTGTTCAATTTTATCACCTTTATTATTTTTTGTTATTCTATTATATATATTTTTTTATAAAAATACAATGTTTTATATATAATTTTATTGCTTTTTCATAATCTTTTTGTTATATATTTTTATTTTTGTAATATTATAGTGTTGTATCGTTTTTATAATAATTTGTTTTAGCTTGGAGGTAGTTATGCGCGATATGAATTTTGTTAATGAAGTAGTTAATTACTTCAATACACATGATACAACTGTACGGGAAACTGCTAAAGTTTTTTTTATCTCTAAAAGTACTGTTTATGAGTATATTGCAAAAGTTAGTCCTAATCCAATTTCACGAATGAGACTTGATAAGAATAAAGCTGAACGTCATATTCGTGGTGGTCAAGCTACTAAGAACAAATATCTAAAGATGCAATCTTAATGACTTTATGGCTTCTGTAAATCTATTTGGACCGATAACTTCTTATCGGTTCTTTATTATTTGTATCCTAATTTACTATGTATCTCTTTATGGCAATTTGAACATACCAGCATGCATTTTAATGCTTCAGATTTATATTCTTTCCAAGACATAGTATTTCCAGATCCTAATTTAAATTCTTTAATACTTGGATCTTTATGATGAAATTCTAATGCATCTATACATCTATCGTATCCACATATACAACACTTTCCACCTAATATTTTTACTGCTTGTTTTTTCATATTATTTCTTAATATTGTTTTTTGATGTTTTCTTGTATTATCGTCTAATCTGGTTGATTCTCCACTACAATTATAACAATAAATTCTTGTAGAACTTTTTGTTTCAAATTTATTTTCATATATTTCACATATCTTTACCATTTTTTCACACCCTTATTGAATAATTATTTAATAAAAAAATTTTTATTTATAGCGAATATTGTCGAACTGATAGTTTTTATATAATTAAAATAACTTTTTGTTTTTAATTATAAAAAAAGATCTGTAAATTAAATTTACAAATCTTTTTATTGGCTCCTCTTGTTGGACTCGAACCAACGACCTATCGGTTACTGCACTACACTAATTTTCACTAGCATTATATTTATATATAATTTGTAGTCTGGACTTTCTCTTTACCATGTCTTTCGATTTAGGTAGGTGGTGTAAAGTCTCTACACATAGCTTACGCCTTGCTCGGTATTGTCTTCAGCATTACCTGTTAAGAGTTTCACCGACTTAGCCACCTTTTCATCTATAAGTTTCCCTATAGAGCTGCTAACTCTTTAGTCTTGCGACTTGCTCGACAGCCGAGCGCTCTACCAACTGAGCTAAAGAGGAATTTATATTAAATCTGGCAACAACCTATCTTCCCAGCAGGGTAACCCGCAAGTATTTTCGGCACATTTAGGCTT
>ERZ791837.107-NODE-107-length-59943-cov-3.580784_pt1 | contig 59943 bp, 45 predicted proteins | sample MGYA00510292_ERZ791837 | MGnify/ENA primary metagenome ERZ791837 (study PRJEB30046, sample SAMN00715259) | human gut metagenome | study: EMG produced TPA metagenomics assembly of the A metagenome-wide association study of gut microbiota in type 2...
AGGCCCCAACAGTCACATCACTGTTGGGGCCTGTTCGTTTTCTTGTTGAAAGGATTGGGGGCGTTCCAAAAGGTTGGTAAGGCCGGGAGTTTGCTTTTCCCGCCATTATAATCCTCCTTGAAAGACGCTATGGATTTTGCATGTATAGTTGGTGCTATGCTTTCACATGCTTTTGCAGTCGGTTCGGTTCTGGGAACGGTCATGTCCCCGCTTGTTTGCGTCTCTGCCGCGGAAATGTCTCCCGTAGCGGCCGCTGAAGACGTGGTGGCGCGCGTGACTCCAGCAGCAAAAGGCGCCGTGTCGTTCAGCTTGAATCCGGCTCTGGGCAACAAGATTACGATTTCAGGCGCTCCCGGAGGCATCCGGGTGGAAGCATCTGACGTACGCCGCCTGGTGGCAGGGTACGGATGGTATCTGAAAAATATTGCCAAGGTGCATTTTTCATGGAACGGAGACCGCCTGACGCTTCCCTCTCCGCTGCCTGCCCCATCCAGCCCTGTCACGATTGAATCTCCGTGGAATACCGTTTTTGCCTATAATTACTGCACCCTGTCTTATACGGCGGCTTTCTGGGATTGGAACCGCTGGCAGCGCGAGATTGATTTTCTGGCGCTGAGCGGGTTTACGCACGCGCTGGTGACGGCAGGGCTGGAGAAAACCTGGGAGGATTTCCTTATCGGCCTGGGGTATCCCCGTGAAAAGGCTCTCCGCTTCATCCCCAATCCCGCCTTTGCCGCCTGGTGGAACATGGGCAACCTGGAAGGACACGGGGGACCGTTGACCCAGCAGCAGATTGACAGGATGGCGCAGCTGGGGCGGCGCATCGTATCCCGCATGGAGCAGCTGGGCATGACGCCCGTGCTTCAGGGTTATGTGGGGTTTGTTCCTGCGGATTTTGCGGAGAACGTGCGGATGAAGGGCCTGAAGCTTATCCCGCAGGGGGAATGGGTCAATTTCAAGAGGCCGTGGGTCGTGGACCCCACTTGCGAGGCGTTTCCGAAGCTGGCCGCGGACTGGTACAAGGCTCTCCGCAAGGTGTACGGCATTTCCGGAAAAATGTTCGGGGGGGATTTGTTCCATGAGGGAGGCAGCAAAGGGGACATTGACGTGACGCGTGCGGCGCAGGCGGTGCAGGGCGCCATGCAGAAGGCTTCCCCGGGTTCTTCCTGGGTGATCCAGGCGTGGGGGGGCAATCCTTCCCGCGAGCTTCTGGCCGGAACGGACCCGAAGCATGCGCTTGTGCTGCAGCTTACCAAGGACATGGCTGACGGCGGAAAGAATTTGAGGACTTTTGACGGCATTCCCTGGGTCTGGTGTGAGCTGGCCAACTTCGGCGGCAATACGGGACTGTACGGAGGGGTTCCCCTTTTGTCCCGTCTGGGGAGTGATTTGGCCGGCTACAGGGACAAGGGGCTGACGGGAATGGGTACCTTGTCCGAAGGGCTGGAGACGAATCCCCTTCATTACGCCCTGTTCAGCGACCGTTTATGGACAGAGGAGGATATTCCGGTCCGGGACTGGCTCGGGAAGTATGCTCGCCAGCGTTACGGCGCCGCTCCGGAAGCGGTCGTGCAGGCTTTGGAAATCCTGTCTTCCTCCATTTACAATCCCGCCCGCTCGCAGGAGGGGTGTACGGAGTCCATTATCTGCGCCCGTCCGTCCTGGGACGTCCGCAAGGCTTCCACGTGGTCCAGCGGGGAGAGGTATTACCATCTGGGCGACATCGTTAAAGCGGCCCGCGGTTATTTGAAGGCGGCTAATGCCCAGCCGTCCCTGTTAAAGGAGGAGACCTTCCGCTATGACTTGGTGGATGTCGTCCGCCAGGCGCTTGCGGACGCCGCTTTTTACCAGCTTCAGCGGATCAGGAGCGCTTTTGACTCCGGGGATGCAGCGGCATACAGGAGGCAGGTGAAATCGTTCTTGTCCCTGGTTGCCGATATGGACGCCCTTCTGGCGACGGATAGCCAGTTCCTGCTGGGAACCTGGCAGAAGAAGGCGCTGGATTGGGGGAGCACCCGGCAGGAAAAGGCCTTGATGGACAAGTCCGCCAAAATGCTTGTGACTACGTGGATTGACCAGGCTCCCCGTGCGCTGAATGATTATTCCAACCGCCAGTGGGCCGGGCTTGTTTCCGATTTTTATTTGCCCCGCTGGAAGAATTTTTTTGAATCCCAGCTGGATGTGCTGACCGGAAAGAAGGACCGTGCCGCCGCCCAGGCCGCCTTTATGGATAAGACGGTCCGTGAGGAGCTGGCTTTTGCGGGAAATGGAAAGGTGTATTCCACCAAGCCGTCCGGGGATACTCTGGCCGTCGCCAACCGCGTGATGGGTGCTCACCGGGAAATGCTGGACGCCCTGAGCGCGGAAGAAAGACATTCCACGGGAACTCCGTGGGATCTTCAGCAGGGCTCTCCGCTGCAATTTAACGTAACGGACCAGGTAACCGGGCCGGGCACGTATACCGCTACCTTCCAGTGGAAGAACGGTCCCAGCGCCCTGAAGATTCATTCCGTCAAGTTGTACGAGGGAGACAGGGAAGTGGCCGCAGATACCCATGAAGGCTGGACCGGGGTGGAGAATAAGGATAATTCCTACAGGCTTGATCTGAAGAGGTACCGCACCAACCTTGATTCCTATACCTTGAAGGCGGAGGTGAGCGGCGTTTCCGAAGGAGTTTCCAAGGGGGAAATGACGTTGAAGAAGGAGGCCCGTTGACATGCCGCCGGGCCAGGGCCGGACCTTCGGAATATTCTTTTTCCGGCGGTCCGGTGCCCGGTCACGGGTTTAGCGTGCCGCCTGGTAAATGCTGAACATCAGGATGGCCATGCCCGTCAGGGCCGCGCCGGCAATGATGCCGGAGGCGGTGGGGATTTTATATTCCTTGGATTTGGCACGGAAGAAGCGGTCCGCAGCCCAGCCGAGCACGGCCCCGGCAAAGAAGAGGAAGGAGTCATTCCACTGGATAGCCCACGCCAGCCCGAAGCCGATGGGGGTGGGAAGCCATTTTCCCGCAGCGGGAAGGTAGCGGGGGACAAGCACCAGAATGAGGCCTAGGATACCGCCCGCGATGATGGAGAGAACCTTGATGCTGTGCAGGTGGCTGAAGCCCATGCCCAGCGCTTCCGCCGTGGCTGCCCATGTTCTGGCTCCCGGCGCATTGAATGCCTGGAGGGCGTCCACGTCCGGTACCATGGAGTGGAAGGCGAGCACGGAGACGAGGGTTCCCAGGAAGATTCCGGAGAACTGGGCGATGAATTGCTTGCGGGGATTGGCCCCCAGCAGGTAGCCCACCTTGAGGTCCACGAGCAGGTCTGCCGAAGAACTGGAGGCTCCGGAGGTGATGTTGGCCGCCATCAGGTTGGCCGTCACGTGTCCCGGCGCGATTCCGCCGAAGATGAGCTGCGTGACTTTACCCATGGCTCCGGTGGGCGTGATGTTGGCCTCCCCGGTGATCCGGCAGACGACCAGCGCCAGGAAGAAGGAGATGACTACTGCAATGCAGCTCATCCAGTACGGAACGTCAAAGGTGACATACGCCAGATAGCCGAGAGCCCCCAGGGAGACGAGCTGTCCTGCCAGGAACCAGCTCATGGGCGTTTCTATTTTTTCCACGTCCGTTAGCTCCCGCCTTTTAGTCAGGGAGAACATGGCGCCCAGGGAGGAGAAGGAGCGGACGATGCTTTTCCATTGGAACAGGAAGGCCACGATGCTGGCGACGACCATGCAGGCGGTTCCGCCCCACAGGGTCCAGCCCACGGCATCCCGATAGCCCGCGCCCGCGGGGAGCAGTCCCTGGTTTTCCAGCCACGGTACGTAGAGAGCCCAGCAGACCGTGCCGCCGATGAAGAGGCTGAGGGAGGTTTTCATGCCCACCAGCGCGCCTGCACCCACAAACATGAGGTCCCATTTAAAGAAGATCGTGCGGTGGTACCAGTTGCCCAGGATTTGCTGCTGGGCGGTGCCCAGCCATTGTTCCCCTCCCGCCGCCATGGCGATGGCGTTGGCGGAGGCGAAGAGGGCGGAATAAAGAAGGGCTTTGGCCTGTCCAGCCGCCTTTTTGCCTTCCGAGTAGAGCACCTTGAGGGTTTCCGCCGTGGCGATGCTGTCCGGAAACCTGATTTGCTCAATGTTAATCATCTGGCGCTTCATCGGAATGGCCATGGTAACGCCCAGTACGGCAATGAAGAATATCCAGGAGAAGGTGACGCCCAGCGGCATGTGCTGCCCCGTCAGCAGGAGCAGGGCGGCCACGGCGGAGGTAAGCGTGCCCCCGGTAGAGTAGCCTGCGGAGCTGGCGGCGGATTGCATGCACGTGTTTTCCAGAATGGTCATGGGGGATTTGGAGATGCCCAGGCGGACAAAGGCGTTCCAGAGGGCAAACGAGATAATGCCCGCCGTCAGGGCCACCCCGAAGGACCAGCCCATTTTAAGGTTGGCATACAGGTTGGTAAGGGAAAGGATGGAGCCGAGGAGCATGCCTACGATGACGGCCCTCCAGGTGAGCTGCTTCATTCTGTCGCCGGAGCCCAGGTAGACCCGGTCATACCATTGTTGTTCGATTTCATCCGGGGTGCCCTGGAAGCCGTCCAGTGGGAGCGGCTTTTCCAGGCAGGAGAGAGGAGCGTGGGAAGACTGGGATTCCGTAGGTGCCATACGGGCCGGAACATAGCATGTGCGGGCGCGGTGGAAAAGCCGTATCTGCCTTTCCTTTCCTCCGGAACCCCTTCCGCTTGGGGCTTGCCTGCCCGTGGCGCCCGTGGTTTAATGAACGGCATGAGCCAATCTTTTACGGATAAACTTGCCGCCCGCATCAGAAAGACCGGTTCCGCCCTGTGCGTGGGGCTGGACCCGCGCCCCGTCATGGATGATTTGCAGTCGGTTCCCTCCCTGTTGCGGAAGGTCGTGGAAGAAACTGCTCCGTATGCGGCGGCGTTCAAGCCGAATATCGCGTATTTTGAGGCCATGGGCCTGCGCGGCCTGGAGATGCTTGAGGAGTTGCTTCCGGATATGCCGGAGGATGTGCCCGTGGTGCTGGACGCCAAGCGCGGGGATATTGGAGAGACTCAGAAGTATTATGCGCAGGCATATTTTGAGCGTCTGGGCGTGGATGCCGTCACATTGAGCCCCTTCATGGGTTATGATACTCTGGAACCTTTTCTGGATTATGAAGGCAAGGGCATTTATCTGCTGACGGTCACTTCCAATCCCGGTTCCGCGGACGTGGAACGGCAGGAACTGGCCGACGGCCGCAAGGTTTATGAACTGGTGGGGGATATGGTGCGCCGTTCCGTGCAGGAGGGGCGCAAGACGTCCGTGGGAATGGTAGTAGGGCTGACCAATGCGGATTCCAGCATTCTGGAACGCATTCCGGATGCGCCCCTGCTGATTCCCGGCCTGGGGGCGCAGGGCGGCGACCTTTCCAGCCTGAGCGGTTCCGGCCATGCGGCTCCCCCGCTGGTTAACGTGTCCCGCGGCATCATGTACCAGAATCCGGAACTAAGCTTTGCGGAGAAGGCGGCCAGGTTTGCCCAGCGCATCCGTGAAGCTTTGGATTATTGATATTCATGCGTTTTCCCGGCAGATAACAAAATGATAACGGCCTGCTCATGGCGGTGCGGGCGCTTGTCAACGGGAAAGGCGCTGGTATATTGGACGGGCACTGCCTTTTTCCCTGCCCGTTTTTATGGATGAAAAGCCCGGAATTGTAAGATTCACGCCTCGTTCCACGTCCAAATCCGCCATGCTGATTGCGGTGGGGGTGGCCGTGGGCGTCCAGGTGGCTTTGTGTGCCGTGCTTGTAGCCATCCATTTTCAGGAGCTGTGGCTTCCTTCCGTTCAGGGCGGAGAGGTGGAAATGGAGTTTGTGGCCCCTGCCGAGGAGATTCTCCAGGAGCTGGAGGAGGTTCAGCCCGTGCCGGTGGATCCCGCGGTAGCTCCTTCCACGGTCAGCTCCATTCCGGAAATTACCGCGGATGAAGACCTGCTTGCGATGAAGCTGCCGGAGAGTGAGGATTGTTCCGAGATGAAGGATTTTCTTCAGGAGGAGACTCAAACGGAGTTTTTGCCGGAAGAGCTTTCCAGCATGCGCATTTCCATGAAGGTGGTGAAGCCCAGGCGCCCCGTAAAGACTCCTGCGGCATCTATGCCGGGCCCCCCTGCGCCGGATGAAAATGTGACTCCGGATAAAAAGGTGCGTTATAAACGTGCTCCATCCTTGCCCAATTCCGTCAATTCTTCTAAAGTCGGGAAGGTGAATGCCGTGGTGAAAGTTGTGGTGGGGGTAAATCCCCGTGGCGAACCTTCATCCGTCAATCTTATTCAGTCAACGGGAAATGCGGAACTGGACCGTCTTTTCATGCGCTGGGTGAAAGAGAATTGGACTTTCTACCCGGCGGAAAAAGACGGCTTGCCCATTGCTTCCAAGGTAGTGGTGCCCGTCAGGTTGAATATAGATTAACCTGTGCAGGAAATAAGAAAGATGCTTCCGGAGAAGACAGAAAAAAGGCCCATTTACGTGATCGGCCACCAGAATCCGGATACGGATGCCATTTGTTCCGCCATAGGTAATGCGGAGTTTTTAAGAGCCCATGGCGAACCTGACGCCATTGCCGCCAGATGCGGGGAGATGACGCTGAGAACGTCCTGGGTGCTGGAAAAGGCCGGATTGCCGGAACCGCTCCTGGTTTATGACGTAACGCCCACTGCCGGGACGATCTGCCGCCGTGACGTGATCAGCGTAAGTCCGGATGATACGTTCCTGACGGCGTACCGCAGGATGACGGAGAACTCCCTTCAGACCATTCCGGTGGTTGATACTGACCACAATCTTCATGGACTGCTGCGTTATTTTGATTTGCTGAGCCTGCTGATGCCTCTGAACATGACGGAGATGAATGTGCGCTCCGTTTTTTCCAGCCTGAGCAACATTGCCACTACCATTGACGGCAAGTGCCTGACGGGGGAGATCCTGAGTGAGGAAGAGACGCAGAATATCATTCTGGTGGGGGCTTCCAGCGAACCGAGCGTTCGGACGAGGCTTGCCAATTACAAAAGAAAGGGCATGGTCCGGGACCTGATCGTTATTTGCGGGGACCGCCCGAACGTGCAGCTTTATGCCGTGGAGCACGGGGTGCGCGCCCTGGTGACCACCTCCGGGGCGTTCCCGTCCCTGGATATTATTGAGACGGCCCAGACGACAGGCACGTGCATTTTAAGCACCCCGTGGGATACGGCCAGTGTGGGCCAGTTGATCCGCTGCTCCCGTAAGGTAATGGAGCAGGTGCACAAGGATTATACGGTTTTTCCGGAGAATATGCCGTTGCCTGAATTGAGGCAGGCTGCTGTGAAGAGCAAGCAGGCGCTGTTCCCCGTAATGAGCATCAGGACCGGCAAGATGATCGGCGTGTTGAGCAAGACGGACTTGGTGGACCCGCCCCGCATGCGTGTAGCACTGGTGGACCATAATGAGTTTTCACAGGCCGTCAAGGGGGTGGAGGAAGCGGAAATCGTGGAAGTCATGGACCATCACCGCCTGGGCACTCAGATTTCCACCCGGGATCCGATCCGCTTTTTGAATGAGCCTGTGGGCTCCACTTCCACCCTGGTGGCGCGCAGGTTTTACCACCGTGATGCGGAGCCTTCACAGGCCGTGGCGATTTGCCTGTGCGCCGGGATTCTTTCCGATACACTGAACCTGACGTCCCCCACCACGGCGCGGGCGGACAGGGAGATGCTGGAATGGCTGACCGGCATTGCCAAAATAGACGCCAGAAAGTTCACGGAGGAGTTTTTCGCCACCGGTTCCCTGCTGCGCTCCAAAACGGCGCCTTCCGCGATTATCCAGGCGGACAGGAAAACCTTTACGGAGTATGGGCACAAGATCAGCATCTCACAGATTGAGGAGATAGGAATCTTCGGCCTTCAGGAAGTTCAGGATGACCTGGTGAAGGAGCTTCAGAAATTGGTGGAGGAAGAAGGGTTGAAACTCGCATGCCTCCTGGTCACGGACATAGTCACGCATGATTCCATGCTGCTGGCTGTGGGGGATGAAGAAGTGCTGGAGCACATTGAGTACGAACGGCTGGGGCCCAACCTGTTTTCCGCCGCTGATGTAGTCAGCCGCAAGAAGCAGCTTTTCCCGGCTATTTCCCGTGCATTGAAAACCCTGTAGATGTGACGGGGGAATTCATTTCCGCGTTTTAACGGGGCAGCTCCGTTCCGGAGAAATTTTTATGCGGAAACGGCTTAATCAGCCGCGCAGGAAGCAAATCAGGGCATCGAAATATCCGCCAGGATGGAGCGGCGGACGGTATCCGGTATCAGCACGGTGCTGGCGCGTTCAGGTTTGAGCGGCGGTGTGCAGAAGACACGGTCCAGGCGCAGCAGCGGGAAGTTGACGGGATGGGTAGCCCCGTATCCGGCGCCCTTAAGCTTGAAGCAATCCTGAAAGTCGCTGCTGAGTTTGGAGAAGATGGGGGATTGGGGAGCGGCGCTGAAGTTCCCGGCCAGGATGATGGGTAGTTCTCCGTGCTGGCTTCCTACCTCCTTCAGGGTATCAAACAGGTACTGGAGCTGTTTGCGGTGAATGAACCGGAGTGTGTGGAAGTATTTCCAGCAGGCGGGGGAATAAAGGTCAAAGCGGTGTTCAAAGGGCTCCAGGCTGATGTTGATAAGCCGTATTGCCAAGGAAGAGTTTTCCGGTATCCAGTCCACGATCAGGCCTGAGGTATCCGTGATGCTTTGCGCCGGACCTATCTGGCCGTGGCGTACAATGATGGCGCAGCTTCCAATTTGCTTGATGTAGGAGGTGCGCCCGAAGATGCTGTAGGCAAATTTGAGCGTCCGGTTGTGGTTGCTGCAGCCCTGGATGAAGATGACGTCCGCCCGGAGTTTGGATATCTGTTCAATGGGCGGGTTTTCCACGCAGCCGCCGTACAGGGTAAGGATTCTGATTTGGCGGGAATCCGGCGCCGGGGGCATTTTGTAATACTCCATTCCCGTTCTGGCAATGGGAGGAATGAAATCCGTGATGACGATGCCGTATGCAAACCAGACAATGACGCCGAGCAGCCCGATCCGGGAACCGAAAATCAGCCACGCCAGAAGCGCCGGGAAGGAGAAGATAAGACAACACGCCCAGATGGGCAGTGAAGTCATGAAGGCCATCGTGTCCGAGCCGGTCCAGAAAATGGTGACGACGATGACCCACAGGCACAGAGAGACGCAACCCAGCGCTATCCCCAGGTGGTTGACACCGGATAACGCAGGCAGTGGTTCTGCCAGATGTTTGCGCCTTCTGAGCCTGTGCACGGTTATGGTAGGTTAAAAGCCCATGCCGGGGGGCAGGTCCAGGCCGCCCGTCAGTTTTTTCATTTCCGCAGCGGCGGTTTCCTTGCCCTTGGCGATGGCGGCATTAATGGTTTGCAGGAGCAGGTCCTGGAGAAATTCGGAATCGGACGGATCAATGATGGAAGGATCAATGACCAGTTCCGTGAGGTTGCCGTCACAGGTGGCGGTGACTTTCAGCTTGCCGCCCGCGCCTTCCAGAGTAACGGTTTGGGAGGCCAGTTTTTCCTGGGCGGCGGCAAGTCCGGCCTGCATCTGCTGGACTTGCTTCATCATTTTCATCATGTTCATGGCTGTTGTATTTGGAGATGTGGGTTGATGTATTATTGGGAAATGATACGGGCGCGGAATATTTCCATGGCGGCGTCAATCAAGGGGTCCGTATAGTAGGTGTTATCTTCATTCTCCTCTTTGACGGGTTCCCTGACGGCCGCAACGGGTTTTTCCCGGGAAGCCTGGGGTTTGGGGGCCGGAGCGGAGGCCGCCGGGGGCGGGGGCGCCGGGAGCGGGGCCAGTTCTTCCTGGACAGGTTCCGGAATGGAGGCATCCTGGCGGATGGAGATGGTAACGGGAATGCCGCCGCGTTTGGAGAGGTCCGCTTCCAGGGCGGCGCGGAGAGGGCCGGAACCCAGACTGTCCATTCCCTGATGGTCGGAGGGGTGGAAGGAGACGGCCACGAATGCGCCGTCATGGCTGGAGAAAACGCTGTTTGCCAGAAAGTCCGCCTGCAGGGGGAAGTTGGCGGCGGCCTGTTCCAGCGCCGCTTTCCAGTCTTCCTCTGTGATGGTTCTTCCAGATTGAAGAACAGGGGGCTGCGGCTCCTCTTTTACTGCGGGAGCAGAGGTGCGGGAAGGTGCGCTTGCTGTATCAAACAGGTTATCAAAGAAACTGCTGGTTCGCCTTTCCGGAGGCAGGCTTTCCTCAGGGTCCATGAAGGTGGGTTCCGGAGAATCCGGAGGGGATACCGGAGCATCCGAGATGGCGGAGGCGGGGCGCTGGGGTTCCGCCGGGATTTCAGGAACGGGTTCCTGCTGAGGTTCAGGTGCGGAATAAAGGGGTTCTTCCTCCATGGCTGCTGCCGGGACCTGCGGTTGCGGTTCGGGTGCCTCTGCGGGAGCGGGCGCCGCCGGAGCACTGGCGGGTTCACTCTGCTGCACGGCGCTCGCCGGGGACGGTTTGGCCGGGGAAAAATCCGGAACCGGGTCCATCAGGTGCTCTTCCGGAGCGGGTTCCGGTTTTTCCACAGGAATGGGCGCCTGGACAGGTGCCGGAGCAGGCGCTGTAACAGAGGCCGCAGGCGCCTTTTGTTCCTGGCGGTCAGAGGGCGCTTGTGCGGGGGCGGGTATGGAGGCGGTCAGCGGCGCGCCTTCCAGAGCCATGATAATATCACTGATGCTGGCTTCCGCCAGGGCGTGGACGGCCTTGATCAGGCCCATTTCCAGATGCAGCCTTTTATTGGTTGACCAGCGCATCTTGTCTTCCGTTTCCGCCAGGACTTCCACCAGGCGCAGAATCTTGTCCGTCTGGGTGCGTTTGACGAGTCCGGCGAGTTCCTCCTTGGAGGCTTCCGGGAGGGAGTCAAAGCTGGCTTCCGGATCCACCTTGGAGACCAGAATTTCACGTACGGCGGAAATGATTTCAGACAGGAACTGGCCCATGTCTCTTCCCGCCTCCGCCTGCTCATGCAGAAGGTGGAGCAGGGACGGGAGCTCCTTGTTCAGAATGAGCGCCAGAGCATGCGCCACGGTTTCCCGGGAAGTGATGCCGAAGATGTGGAGCACCTGTTCCTCTTCAATCTGGTTTCCGCAGAAGGAAACCAGCTGGTCCAGCATGGACTGGGCATCCCGCATGCCGCCGTCCGCCACCTTGGCTACGGCAAAGGCCGCTTCACGGCTCAGGCTCACTCCTTCCGCAGAAGCGATGTGGAGCAGGTGTTCCGCAATGATTTCGGAGGGAATGGGGCGCAGGTCAAAACGCTGGCAGCGCGACAGGATGGTCGGCAGAATCTTGTGGGGTTCCGTCGTCGCAAAAATGAATTTGACGTGGGGAGGCGGTTCCTCCAGCGTTTTCAGCAGGGCGTTGAAGGACTCCTTGGTGAGCATGTGCACCTCATCTATATAGACAATGCGGAAATTTCCCCGGCTGGGGGCAAAGCGCACATTGTCCCGGAGGTCGCGGATGTGGTCGATGCCGCGGTTGGATGCGCCGTCTATTTCAAGAACGTCCAGGCTCCGGCCCTCCGCGATCTCTTCACAGATGTCTTCATGCGGGTCAAAATCCACTTTCGGGCCGCCGCTGCAATTCAGGGCTTTTGCGAAAATTCTGGCAGTGGATGTTTTTCCCGTCCCGCGCGGTCCTACAAAAAGGTAGGCATGCGCGAGGCGATTGTGCTCAATGGCGTTTTTCAACGTCTGGACGACATGATCCTGTCCGAGGACGTCATTGAATGTCAGAGGACGATATTTTCTGGCAAAGACCTGGTAACTCACGGTTCAGAAAGACTAGAAGATGAGTCCCTGTTTGAAAAGAAAATAGAGCGTAATTGTTTTAAAATGTTGATAAGAGAAACTTTGCAGCCTCCCGTTACGAAGCTTTCCTGAAAAAAATATCAAGAAAACAATGAGGATGTCATTTTGATGTTGAAATGTGAAAATGTTCATGCCAATCTCACAAAAGTAACAGGAACCTTCTCATCTCTATTATTTCCTATGTGGGTCAAAGTATCAATTGCAGCCTTGGTCATAGCTCTTCTCGGCGGAGCCATGTATTATCTTGATAACGAGGAAGCTCTAACCAAGGAGCGTAAGGAATGCGTCTCTCGCTATAAGAACCTGAACGGTCTTCGCGGTGAGTTCACGGAAGAAAAGACAAAATATGTCGACTTCCTGGTGAAAAATGAAGGGTTGACAAACGATATCAATGCCTTAACCAAGCAGAAGGACGAGCTGGAAGCCAAGAATCAGGAGCTTGCCGCCGCCAACGAGGCCAAGAAAACGGACCTCCAGGCACAGCAAACCGCCTTGGCGGAGCTTCAGTCCAAGAGCAAGGACATGGAAAGCATCCAGGCCATTGCGGACAAGATCAAGGGATTGGAAGAAGAATCCAAGCAGCTGGAAGTGGTCAAGCAGGCTGAACAGGGCAAGCATGACGCCATCGTGGCGGAAACGGAGCAGCTTGTCGTGAACAATGCGGCCCTTCGCCAGCTCAAGGCTGACCAGGATGCGCATCTTTCCCCGCCCAACCTGAAAACGCGCGTTTCCCAGGTGATTGATGATTTCAATGTAGTGGTAATTGACGGCGGCGCTGCCGATCTGGGCGTGGTGCCCGGTTCCAAGCTGGCCGTGATGAGGGACGGCAACAAAATTGCCGAGCTTGACGTAAACGCTGTTGAATCCCGTGTTTCCACGGCTACCATCCTCCCCACCACGGTAACCGACGGCGAACGTGTTGAAGCCGGAGACATCGTTGTATCCGTCCGCCCGTAGTCCTTTCCCGGTTCAATACACTCCATACACTCTCACATACACACACAATGAAAACTGTCTTAGTAGTTTTATTGATTCTTGCAGCAGGTGCGGGCGCCTGGTTCTCCGGTCTCAGCGGCCTCTTCGGCGTCAATGGCCAGTATCAGGACTTCAAAGAAATGATCACGTACCGCAAGGTTCTGGACAAGGAAATCCGGAATTGGACGGGATTGCGCAATGACATGATCAAGAACCGCGGTCTGGCTGCGGAGGAAAACCTGAGCCTGACCTCCACCAAGGCTTCCGTGACGCAGCAGCGTGACGAACAGCTCTCCAAGGAAACGGAGCTGAAGGAAGAGGAAGTCCAGCTGAATGCGGACCTGTCCAAGATCAACAAGCAGATGGATGAACTCAAGGCCAAGCTGAACGACTTCGGCGTTTCCAGCGTGCAGGAAATCCAGGCGAAGATGGAATCCATGGAAGCTTCCAACAAAAAGCTTCAGGAAGACATTGACCAGATCAAGAGCGCGACGGAAGTGGCTGCCAAGAAGCGTGCCGAACAAGCTACCGAGCTGGCCGGACGCCAGAAGGAACAGGCTGAATACCGCGCCGCCCTCGCCAAGAATGGGGATGAATATCCCGTTCTGTCCGTGGACCCGCAGTGGGGCTTTGTAGTGATTGGCGCCGGACAGGGCAGCAACATTGACCCGAACACGATCCTGCTTGTCACCCGTGACGGCCGCAGCATCGGCAAATTAAAGGTCACTTCCCTGGAAAAAAATCAGACGGTGGCTGATATCGTCAAGGATACCGTGCCTGCCGGCATGAGCATCCAGCCCGGCGACATGGTGCAGCTTCTGCGCCCGGTGCAGTCCGCCAAATAAGGTTCTGCCGCGTATTTTCCTTGAACCCCGCTGTGCCCTCCGGCATAGTGGGGTTCAACTTTTTAAAAGGAAACGATGAAACGATTCACAGGTTCTCTTTTGCTCACGTCTTTCTCCATTCTTCTTGTCTCTTCCTGCTCCTGGCTGATGGAGCCGAAGGAACATGAACGCATTCCGCAGCCCCCCCCCGGGGAGACAAAGAGTGCTCTCCCCCACAACAAGACTCAGAAATTCGAGGCGGAAGCCACCCTCGGACCGCTGGCTTCTCCACGACGTTAAAAGCGTTCAAATGACGGCGGGCGGTAATTCTGTTCTTTACAGCACCCGGCAAACCGGATACAACGCACCCCGATTTTCAAGCGGAGAGATGGCTGAGCTGGTCTAAGGCACTCGACTCGAAATCGAACGTAGGGCAACCTACCGTGGGTTCGAATCCCACTCTCTCCGCCACTTTTTAATGGAAGCCCGTCCTTGAGACGGGCTTTTTTGTCCCTTGGTGCGGGGAACATCCATCCGGAAAATACGGAGGAAGGTTATTCAATGATAGAGGGGGCGCCCTTTGATGGCTTCCTTGAGCCGCTCCTCGTTGGGATGGTTATAGCTGTAGTAGTTCCTGCATGCCGTTTCAGTGGGCTTCCCGATGATGATATGGTCCAGGAAACGGACGCCGAGGAGTTTGGCGCATTCCCGGACGCGTTCTGTCAGGAGGTCGTCCGTACGGCTGGGAGCCGGATTCCCGCTGGGGTGATTATGCGCCAGGATGAAGCCGTAGGCGTTATGGATGACGGAGGGGCGCAGGATATCGCGCGGGTGGGCAATGGATTCGTTCAGGGTGCCGCTGGAGATTTCCACAGGCTTGATGAGGCTGCATTTGGTATCCAGCAGCAGAACAAGCACGGTTTCCCTGTCCCTCCAGCGCATCGCGGTGGTCAGATAGTCGTAGACGTCTTCAGGCGTCTGGATGGGGCGCCGCATCATCGTTTCCCGTAGGGCCCGCGCGCCCAGTTCGAAAGCGGCGCTCAGCGTGGCCGCTTTCGCCATGCCTATTCCCTTGCAGATGTCCGCTATTTCCGCGGCATCCATGTGGGCCAGGGCATCCAGGGAGCCTGCGGACTGGATCAGGTCCGAGGACATGTCCAGTACGTTTTTTCCCTTGATGCCCATCCGCAGGAAGATCGCCAGCAGTTCCGCATTGCTGAGGCTGTGCCTTCCCTGGCGCAGCAGTTTCTCCCTCGGCAGGGATTGGGAGGGGAGATCCTGGAGTTTGCGGTAGGCCATGTCAGTAGCAGAGGCGTGCGGTGGAAAGGATGGCGGCGGGCAGATGGCGCAGCGTGTCCCCCGCCGTCAGGGTCTGCTGGGTGGAATCTCCGGAGGAGATGGCTATCTCGGAAGCACGGCCGCACAGGTAGGTCCCCAGAACGGCGGAGACCAGCAGTGATTCCCCTTGCGCCAGGAAGCCGCCGCAGACGCCCGCCAGTACGTCCCCCTGGCCGGCGGTAGCCATGCCGGGGCCTCCGGTGATGTTGTAAAAGAGGGGTTTCCCCCGCTGGGTGACGATGGTGCGGGCCCCCTTGTAGACCAAGGCCGCTTCGTGCTCCTCCATGAAGCAGTCCGCAATGTCCGCCCGGATGGCGCAGTTGTCCGCATCCGGCAGAAGGCGGCGGATTTCCCCATGGTGCGGAGTAGCAAGGATGTGCTCTCCCAGGCTCCACTGCATGGCGGCAGCCAGGTTCAGGCCGTCCGCATCCAGAACAGCGGGAGTGCCGGTTTCCAAAATGAGGCGGATGGCCTCCGCGTCTTCCTCCGATACGGACCCGATGCCGGGGCCGATGAGGAAGGCGCTGAATGTCCGGAGGGATACGTCCGCATAGCTGTCCACGGGCCTGACCATGATTTCCGGCGGCATGGACGGCGCAATGAAGGGGTAGGCATCCCGGTGGACGTGCAGCGTCACCAGTCCTGCTCCGGCCCGGAGGGCGGCTTCACAGCACAGCCTGGCCGCCCCCAGCATCCCTTCCGACCCGGCAATGACGCCAATGTGCCCGCGTTTGTTCTTATAATCCGTATAGGGCCTTGCAGAGAGGAATTTGGTAAGCCGGGAGGAGGTGATGAGTTCTGTGGCGGGCAGGGCCTGCACATGGAGTCCGGGAAGGTCAATGCAGGCCAGGCGCCCCGTGTGCAGGGTGGCGTCATCATCCAGCAGCCCCTGCTTGACGGCTCCTATGCACATGGTGAAATCCGCCTCTATGGCGTTTTCCTGAGGCATTCCCGTATCCGGGTCAATTCCCGTGGGGATGTCGATTGCCACGGTTCGCACGGCTCCGCAGCGGTTCCGCAGGTAATTCATTTCCGCGCAGAGGTCGGAGATTTCCTGGCGGAGCAGCCCCCTGGCGCCAATGCCCAGCAGCCCGTCCAGCAGGATCATGGGCTTTCCCGTCCGGGGCAGGGGGGCTTCCTGGTATTCCTGGGGCGGAGGGGAGATTTCCGCCAGTTGGCGGACGGGCAGTTCCCCCCATTCGGAACGTGGATAGGCAGCCCGGAATCCGATTTCCCAGCCGTGCTGTTTCAGGATGTTGAGGACGGTGAGGGCGTCCCCGCCATTGTTGCCCTTTCCCACATAGGCTACGCATAGCCCGGGAGCCGGAAAGAACTGCATGACGGCTTCCGCAATGCCGGCAGAGGCCTGTTTCATGAGGGCCCTGGCAGGCGTTCCGCTGACGATGAGCTCGCGTTCCGCGATCTGCATATTTTCCGTGGAGCAAACTTTCATGGCGCGTTGGTGGAGTCAGTCCGCACTCTACGCTAAAAAACCTTCTCCGGCAAGCCGGAGAAGGTTTTTCGTAAAAGGAGTGAATCCGGAACGGTTAACCGATACGGAAGGTGATGCGCGCCTTGGTCATGTCATAGGGGGACATTTCCATGCGGACCTTGTCGCCTACCACGATTTTGATGAACCGCTTGCGCATCTTGCCGGAGATATGGGCCAGCACTTCGTGCCCGTTGGGCAGGCGCACCTTGAACATGGTGCCTGCCAGCACGGCACAGATGGTGCCTTCCACTTCAATTTCACTTTCGGAGTTTTCTTCCTTGGGAGCTGACTTGCTGAAATGCCTCCTGCCCTTGTGACGTCCTCCGCCTCCCTGCGGGCGCGGGCGGTTCGGTCCGCCTCCGGGGCGCGGTCCGGCGCCTGTTCTGGCTCCTCCCGGGCCAGCGGACTGTCCGGCCGGGCGCGCAGGGCCGGTGCCGCTTCCTGCGGGCCGGGGCTGTCCTGGACGGCTGCCGTTGCCGGCTGGTCTTGTGCTGCTGCCCGCCGGCCTGGGGCCGGGGCGGGAATTCTGTCCGCCAGTAGGGCGGTTGCTGGGTCTTGGATTCGGGCTGATAGGATTCTCCTTGTAAGGTTAAAATGAACGCGCGTGTACGAATTTTCGCGCAGGCGAATAATAGGCCATATTTCCACGAGGGCAAGCCCCGAATGTGAAAACGCCGCAATTAAGCCGCGATTCTCCGGGCAGAGGGGAAAAAAGCCTTCAAAAGGGGAGTAATAGAGAAAAAGTATTTGACATTTACGTGAATAATCATTAGGAATGCGCCCCCGAATTGGAAGATTACGGCAGGATGCCGAAAACCGAGAACGAAGAATTGAACCATGAAGACCTTCTCAGCCAAACCGCAAGAAGTAGAGCGCAAATGGTATGTTATAGACGCTGCCGACAAGGTGCTCGGCCGTGTTGCCGTTGAAGCGGCTAACATTTTGCGTGGCAAGAACAAGACAATTTTCACCCCCCACGTTGATTGTGGCGACTTTGTCATTATCGTAAACGCGGACAAGGTGGTGCTGACCGGCAACAAGGAAAACGCCAAGATTTACACCCGTTTCTCCGGCTACGTCGGCGGCAAGCAGGTGGACACTCCCCGGAAAATCCGCGCCCGCCGTCCCGAACTTCTTCTGGAACTGGCCGTCAAGGGCATGGTGCCTCACACCCGCCTGGGCCGTCAGCAAATGTCCAAGCTGAAGGTTTACGCCGGTGCCGGTCATCCGCATGAAGCCCAGCAGCCCACCGCCATCACTCTCTAACCGATTTTTCCAGACATGAGTCAGACAACCCCATTCAACGCCACCGGCCGTCGCAAGACCGCCATTGCACACGCTTGGCTTACTGAAGGTTCCGGCCGCATCACGATCAACCGCCGCGGTTTTGAAGAATACCTTCCCACCGTCCAGTTGCAGAACGCCGTTCTTCAACCCTTCCAGGTGACCAACACCATGAACAAATTCGACGTGAACGTCGTCACCAAGGGCGGCGGCATTCACGGCCAGGTGGGCGCTATCCGCATGGCGATCGCCCGCGCCCTGGTCCAGGTTGATGAAGCTTCCCGCGCCCAGCTGCGTGAATTCGGTCTCCTGACCCGTGATTCCCGCATGAAGGAACGTAAAAAGCCCGGTCGTCCCGGCGCCCGCAAGCGTTACCAGTTCTCCAAGCGCTAAGCTTGGCTGGTTGCGAAGGAACTGGTCCTACCATTTCTTTCTCGGAAAAGGAGTGCTCCCTGTGGAGTACTCCTTTTTCGTTGCCGGGGAGGCCGGTTATTGTTATGAAGGAGTGCCATGACGACAGAGCCTCAGAAAGACGCGTCCGCGGAACCTTCCCCGGAAGAAGAGAGAACTACAAGGTTTCTCTTCCCGCTTGTCCCTTTGCTTGGCGCGCCGCTTCTGCTCCTGTTGGCCTCTCTTTTGAGACATTCCCATTACGCCAGTTTTAATGCGCCCAAGGTGGTCAAATATGGCCCGGGTTTTCCTTTTTTCCAGTTTGCGAGTGTTGCCTTGTATTTCTACCTGGCTTACGCAGCTTTTAAGAAAGGCCTTTCCGGCTGGGGCTGGGTGTTTGGATCCCTGGCGGTGGCGTTCAATCCCTTCCCGGCGTTTTCCACGGGGATCGTAGGTGATTCTACGGCATGGGGGCTGGCTGTAGTCATGGCCATCATCGTCATGGTGAAGGCCTTGATTGACCGGGAGTGACGGAGTATTGAAATTTACCGGTGGTACGGCGTTCCCGCCAGGATGGTGTGGCAGCGGTATAGCTGTTCCAGCAGCACGACGAGCGCCAGCTCATGCTGGAGGGTGAATTTGCTCAACGCCAGGATATGGTCACACCGGGAACGCAATTCCTCCGTATGGCCGTCCGAGGCTCCGATGAGGAACGCGATGCGGCGCACGGAACGCATCTGCCAGTCCCGCGCCAGCTTGACCAGCTTCTCCGTAGTCCAGAGTTCTCCGCGTTCGTCCATGGCAATGCGCAGGCATCCTTCACTGGCGGCCAGCAGGCGCTCTGAAACGTCTTTGGAGCTTCCGTCCCTGACGAGTTTGAGTTCCGCCTTGCCGAACGGCTTGAGGCGGTTGAGATAAAGTTCCACGCCTTCCCGGGCGTAGTTGAGGGCCGGCTTGCCCGCGGCCAGAATGAGGAATTGCATGTGAGGTCAGGCGTTGGGGGATGAGTTGAGATAATCCAGCAGGTTGCGCGCCCAGGTTTCCGAGATGCCGCGGATGGCGGCTATGGAGGCGGGGTCCGCCTTTCTGATGGCGGCCACGGATTTGAATTTTTCCAGCAGCAGGCTTTTTTTGGAGGCGCTCATGCCCGGAGCGTCGTCCAGGGCGCTTTCCCGCATGCGCTTCCGGTAAAGCAGCTCGTTGTATCCGTTGGCAAACCGGTGCGCTTCGTCGCGGATGCGCTGCATGAGCTTGAGGGCTCCCGTACTGTGCGGCAGGCACAGGGGCTGTGACTGGTGGGGGAAGAATATCTCCTCCCTCTGCTTGGCCAGGCCCACGATGGGCATGTCCCCCAGTCCGATGGCCTCCAGGTCCGCCAGGGCGGAGGAAAGCTGGCCCTTGCCGCCGTCCACCACCACCAGGTCCGGAACCTTGATGGGGGCTTTCCCTTCCGCGCTGAGTTTTTTGAGCCATTGGTACAGGCTCATGCCTGCGGGACGGGAAGCCACGGCGTCACTTTCCGCCAGAATGCGGGAATAGCGCCGCCGGATGACTTCCGACATGGAGGCAAAGTCATTCTGGCCGTCCACGGTGCGGATGCGGTAGCGGCGGTACGCCTTGTTGTCCGGCCTGCCGTTGGTGAACCGCACCATGGAGGCTACGATGTGGTTGGAGGAGACGTTGGAAATGTCAAAGCATTCCATGATGGCGGGGGGCTCTTTCAGCCCCAGGGCCGCTCCCAGCTCCTTCATGTCCTCCGCCGGACGCACGGTGCCGGGCAGGTTGGGCGTTCCCTTCTGGAACCTCCGCGCTGGCTCCAGCACCTTGACCAGGTTGTCCCGGATGTCCCGCAGGTAGGCGGCGCGTTCAAAGTCCAGCTCGTCAGAGGCCTGCATCATCTCCCCGGTCAATTCGTCCAGGGCGCTTTTTTTTCCCGTTCCTTCCAGCAGGCGCACCGCCTGGTCAAAGTTCCGGTTGTAGTCACTGGCGGAAATGCGGCCTATGCACGGGGCGGAGCAATTGCGTATCACGTCCGCATGGCAGTGACGGAAGTCGTTGAGGCCGGGATTCCTGGCCTTGCAGGTCCGCAGACGGAAGTGCCTGTTAATCCATTCCTGCGTGGCGTACAGCGCCTGGGCATGGACAAAGGGGCCGAAGTAGCGCGCCCCGTCATCCTTCCGCACCCGCGCCAGCTGGAAGCGCGGCAGTTGCTCCCCCTTGGGGATTTTCAGCAGGGGGTAGCGCTTGTCATCCTTCATCTGGATGTTGTAATGCGGGCGGTACTGCTTGATGAGCTTGCTTTCCAGCAGAAAAGCCTCCTGGTCGTTCCTGGTTTCAAAGTAGTCGAATGACGCGATGGCGTTGATGAGCGCCCGTGTCTTGTGGTTGGAGAGGGTGGCCCCGGTGGGGGAAAAGTAGTTGCCCAGGCGGCGGTGGAGGTCCTTTGCCTTGCCTACGTAAATAGTATTTCCCAGGGCGTCTTTCATGATGTAAACGCCGGGTTTATGCGGGGTTTGCCTCCAGAGTTCCTTCAGGGATGGTTTTTCACGATCTGCCACGGGGGTTATTATGCCATATGCGGCAAGAAATGAAACTGCGGAAACGTACTGCATTACGGCTACTTGGCTTGCCTAGGAAGACATCTTCTGTATAATCCCCTACGTCTTTTGTATGAATCCTGTACCGTTTACCACGCTGGCTGCCGCCATGGACTTTGTGGTGGGAGATAGAAACTATCCCCTCTCCGAGCTGTTTATGAAAGGCGGCTTCATCATGTGGCCGCTGCTCCTGTTGTCCATCGCCGGAGTGGTGGTGCTGGTCATGTGCTGTTTTTCCACCCGCGCCTCCGCCGTTCTGCCCACCAAGCTGGTGGAACAGGCGGAATCCTTCATCCGCAAGAGGGATTACACGGGCTTGTCCATCCTCTGCAAGGATGGGGATTCCTGTTACGCGCGCGTGATGCTGACGGTAGCCAGTTTCATGCTGCGCAATCCTTCCGCCCAGTTTGAGGAGGTAAGGGAAATAGCGGCCGCGGAAGGCGGACGGCAGGCGGGCTTCCTGAGCCGCCAGATTTCCTGGCTCTCGGACATCGGCGCGCTGGCTCCCATGCTCGGGCTGCTGGGTACCGTGGTCGGGATGATGAAAACCTTCTTTGAGATCGCCAACGGTGATTTCTCCGGCGGCAAGCAGCGCATTGACATGGCCGGCGGCGTGGCGGAAGCCCTGATTACCACGGCGGGCGGTCTGATGCTGGGTATTCCCGCCATTTTGGCGTATGTGTACTTCCGCAGCCGGGTGCACAAGCGCGTGGGGGACCTGGAGGCCGCGGTAACGCACAGCGTTTCCGTAGTCGCCACCCAGCTCCAGAAGCCGCGCGCGGGGGCGTTCCATGAGGAGGAACTCCCCAGAGTGCCCGTGGACCCCACCTCCCTGCGCGACGTGCGCGGGCTTTAACAGGAAGCGGCTCCGCTCCCAACACCGGAAAAACGTATGAAATTCCATTATAAAATGCCCAATCCCATCGGGTTCCAGCTGGCCCCCATGCTGGACATTGTTTTTCTGCTGCTGGTGTTTTTCATCGTGACCCAGACGTTTGAGGATGACGAGCCGGACCTTTCCATCAACCTTCCCTCCGCGGAGACTCCCAAGCCTGGTGAAAGCGTTTCCAATGAAATCACCGTGAATATCCGGAAAGACGGCACGGTGGTCATCAACCGCCAGCCGTACACCATGCCGCAGCTGGAAGACAAGCTTCTTTCCGTCGCCCGGCTGGATAAAACCATGCTCGTCCGCATCCGCGTGGATGAGAAGGCGGAATCCGGCGTGGTGGTGCATGTGATGGACGCCTGCCTGAAGGCCGGCCTGAACAACGTTTCCTTTTCCACGCGGCCTCCGGCTCCGTCTTCCGTCAATGTTTCCAACCCCCAAGCTTCATGAAAGCGTTCCTTTTCGTCAATGCAGGTTTAATGGCCCTGGCCGCGTTTGCCGCCGCGCAGGAGAACATCCCGGACGCCGCTCCCGTACCGGACGGCCCGCTGGTCGCCAATCCGGAGCAGGATACCCTGGACATGGCGGACATGCTGTACAAGCAGGCCCAGGAGCCTGCCATGAAGGGAAATCCGCAGGAACACGGCCGCCTGCTTGATCTGAGCCTGCGCAAGTACCTGGAATTTTCCCAGCGCTTCCCCCAGTCCGCCCAGGCCCCCCTGGCGGAGTACCGCGCCGCCATGTGCCTCACGGAACTCGGAAGGAAGGCGGACGCGCATGCCCTGTTCCGCAGGCTCACCCAGACGGGCACTCCGGCCCTGATCGCCGCTTCCGCCTACCGGCTGGCTACGGACGCTTCCGCCGCCGGGGAGGCGGAAAAGGCCATCCAGTATTACCAGCTCGTGGTCCGCAATGCGGAACAGAATGACTTGAAGGTGGACGCCCAGTACCGTCTGGGGCGCCTGTTTCTTTCCAGCGGGAATCCGGAAGGCGCCGCCACCATGTTCTGCGCGGTGATGGGCAATCCGCAGGCTGACGGAAAATTCGTGCTGGTGTCCCGGATGGGGTATGCCGCCCTGTGCGCGGATACGGGCCGGCTAGGCGAGGCTTATTCCGAATACCGCAAGGTGCTGGAAACGCCCGGCGTGGATGACCGGAACCGGGGCATTGCCACCCTCCAGGCCGCCATGCTGGCTACCAAGCTGAAGAAGACCGCGGAAGCCCAGGTTCTTTATGAACGGCTTTTGAAGGATGAGTCTCTGAAGGAAATGGCCCCGGAGGCTCGCATGGGGCTGCTCCTGGGATTGTACAACATGGGCAAGTACAAGGAAATCCTTTCCCAGTACGCGCAGCAGAAGGACATGAAGATGCCGACCAAGGAGGGAGAAGTACGCCTCCTGATGCTGCTGGGCCAGTCAGCCTACAAGCTGAAGGAATACCAGAAGGCGGCGGATTTCTTCCTGGAAGCGGAAAAGACCGTTCCTTATACGCAGGAAGCCATGCAGGCCTCCTTTTACCGTCTGCTGTGCTATAATGAACTCAAGCAGAAAGACCTGCCGCAGCGTGCGCAGAGTTTTCTGAACCATTATGCCAAGGCCTTTCCGACCAGTGAGCTGCATGACCTCGTGCGCCTGATGGCCGCGGAGAATCTGTTTAACAGCAGTCCGGCGGATGCCGCCCGGTTTTATGCCAGCATTGATTTTGACAAGCTGCCTCCCAAGATGCGTGCGGACATTTTGTACAAGAGCGCATGGGCCATCGCCCAGGCCGGGAACCGGGAAGTGGCCGCCACGCTGTTGACGGATTTCATCAACAAGTACCCGCAGGACCCCCGCATTTGCGAGGCGCTGACCCTGCGCGGCGACATGTACGCCAAAACCAAGAAGGAGGCGGAAGCCCTGATGGATTTTGACAGGGTGATCGCACGCTGGCCCAAGGAGGAATCCGCCGCCGCCGCATGGCAGCGGGCGGCCCAGATTTATGCTGGCCGCCAGGATATGGTGAACATGGCGAAGTACTATGAAGGCCTGATCCAGAACTTCCCGAAGGCCTCCCCCGCCGCCCTGGCGGAAGCCCACTTCCTGCTGGGCCGTGCGGCGTTTGACCAGGGGGATTTCAAATCCTCCATCAGCCACATGGCGGAGGCCAAGACGCTGGACCCCCAGAAATACGGAGAGCAGGTGAACGTGCTTTCCGTGCTTTCCTATCACAAGCTCCAGGACGTGAAAAAATTGAAGGAAGCCCTGGAAACCCTCCAGAAGGAAAACCCCTCAGCCGTAGCCCGCGTGCCCGACGTCATTCCCGCGTGGCTGGGCCTTCAGGCCTACGGCATGAAGGATTTGGAAACGGCAGACAAGTACATGACCTGGGCCACGCAGAATGACCAGCTTCAGAACGTGAAGAAGGTGATCTGGCGCAATCTGGCGAAGGTACGGCTGGCTCTGAAGAAGTATGACCGCGCCCTGGTGGCCTCCAATAATTTCCTGAAAGATGAGGACCAGCCCTACCGCCGGGCGGATGGCTTGCTGGACAAGGCCTCCATCCTGCTGGGACTGGGCAGGTATGCGGACGCCCGGAAGACGGCGGAGGAAGCGCTGGCGCTGGGCGTGGAAGGCCCTCTGATGGCCTCCCTGAAAATCATTCTGGGAGACATTTCCTATGCGGAGAAAAAGTTTGATGAAGCGGCCAAGTATTATGGCGTTACGGCTGAATTGTTCGTCAATGACGCCGAACTGAAGCCCAAGGCCCTGTTCAAGGCGGCGGAAGCGCTGGACAAGGCCGGCCGCAAGTCGGAGGCTTCCCAGTACCGGGCGCGCCTGCAGAAGGAGTTCCCGGATTGGAAGCAGGATGAAGAATCACTGCCCCCGGACGCCCGCTAGGCGCCCTGATCATTGGAACCGGAATGGAGAACAGGCGCAAAAGATGGTATGATCTGTTCGGATTGCTTCCCCGCAATCTGGGCCGCATGCTGCTGTGGCTGGGGCTCATTCCCATTGCCTTCATCATTGTCCTGCTCGTGTACGCCTGGAGGGCGGACCAGTATGAACTGGACGAAGTGCTGGCCCCGCTGGAAAATTGCGCCGCGTATGACCGCAACGGCCAGTGGATAGGCACCCTGACGGACCATGACCGTGTGTACGTGGCCCGCAATGAACTGCCGGACAATCTGGTGAACGCCTTCATTGCGCGTGAAGACGAAGCCTTTTTTGATCACGGCGGCATCGTGTATTCCTCCATTATCCGCTCCATCTGCCGGAACCTCACCACGCTGTCTTATGCCCAGGGGGCGTCCACCATCACGATGCAGTTGGCGAGGAACTGCTATGAACTGGGGGGAAAGACCCTGGACCGCAAAGTTCTGGAAATGGCCGTGGCGCGCCGCATTGAGGGAAAGTACTCCAAGGATGAAATTCTAACGGCTTACCTGAACCGCATCTACTTCGGCCAGCAATGCTACGGCATCGCCCAGGCGGCGGACCTGTACTTCGGCAAAAAAGTGGAGGATCTCACGCTGGCGGAATGTGCCACGCTGGCTGGCCTGGTGCGCGGGCCGTCCATCTACAACCCCGTTTACAGTCCGGAGGCGGCCGTCAAGGTGCGCAACGCCACGCTGGAAAGGATGCTGGAATGCAATTTCATCACCCAGGAGCAATTATGGCAGGCATCCCGTGAGCCGATGACGGTAGCGGGAGAGAGGGAGGCCCGGCCCGGCTCGTACCCCATCCTGGTCATTTCCCGTGAACTGGGGGACATGGACTGCTGCGACGAGCAGGAGGGGACCTCCAGCATTTTTGTGATGACCACGCTGGATCTGGAATTTCAGCGCATGGTGGAGGAAATAAGCGAGCCCCAGCTGACCGCGCTGGAACATTCCCCCGTGTGGTCAGGACTGCCCAGGAGGGTGGATAACCAGCTGAAGAATTGCGTGCAGGCGGCCGTGCTGTGCGTGGACTCCCGCAAGGGGGACCTGCTGGCTGTGACGGGCGGACGCTCCGCCCTGGACGGCGTGGACCGGTGGCAGACCATGGTGATGCCCGGAGACCTCTTTACCCCCATTGTCAACGTATGCGCCGTGGACCAGCGCAGAACCGTCATCCGCAGCAGTCCGGAAGTCACCGGGCGCGGGGTAGGGTTCAATACGGTGATAGAAACGGCGCAGAAAGCCGGCTACAAGGGAGACCTCCCCCGTTCCCCTGAGCTGTATGCCGGGAGGTTCCGGGCTCCTCTGGCGCAAGCCGTCAATGCGCTGTATTTGATCGGCAACGACGGGCGCAACGTGCAGATATCCTCCGTCCGGCAGGTAGGCACCACCAAGAAGAACCTGGTCATGGTGAATGCGCCCTCTCCGGAGGAAAGCCGCCGTGAAATCCTGCCGCGTGAATCCGCCCATCTGGTGGCCGCGCTGCCCCCCTTCCGTTATGACGAGCGCTCCAGAAAGACGTTCGTCAATGTCAGGCTGCCGGAGAACACGGGGAATTTCTCCGCCGTCATGGGGCGTTATTTCACGGTGTTCGTCTGGGTGGGCTTTGACTCCCCGGAGGAGGCCGTTTATAAAAAGAAGGGGGTGCCCGCCGCTCTGGCAAAAACCTCCGCCGCGCTGGCCGGGGAAGTGTATGACCGGGCGGAGGAAAGCCGGAGGAAAGCCGCCCGGGAACGGAAGGAAAAGGAAGCCCCCGCAGAACAGGATTCCTGACGAAAGCAAATTTTCTACAATAGACCATATCATGAACCACTCACCTGAAATGACCACGGCCATTCTGGCCGCCAAATCCGCCGGAGCCTTCCTGAAAAAGCATTTTTATGACAGCAAGAAAGTGGATGAAGCCAGCCAGAACGATATCAAGCTGGAGCTGGACAAGCTTTCCCAGAAATTGATTACGGAGGAAATTCTCTCCGTGTTCCCCACCCATGCCGTTCTGGGCGAGGAAGGGTATACCGGAGACCGCAACAGTGAATATGAATGGATTGTGGACCCCATTGACGGGACGGTGAATTACTTTTACACCATTCCCTGGTTCTGCGTCTCCATCGCCCTGCGCCGCCGCGGGGAAGTGGTGCTTGGCGTGATTTACGATCCCATGATGGACGAATGCTGGCATGTGGAAAAGGGAGGAATTCCGTACATGAATGACCAGTCCATGCATTGCAGCCGCCGGGAGCGCATGGCGGAGGCCGTGGTGTTCGTGGGCCACGGCAAGACGGACGGCTCCAAGGAAAAGGGGATTGAACGCTTCGCCAAAATCGCCTGGCAGGTGCGCAAGGTGCGCAACAACGGCTCCGCTGCGCTGGCCCTGGCCTACATCGCCTGCGGCAGGTTTGACGCCTATGTGGAGAGCGTCATTTCCATCTGGGACATCGCCGCCGGCGTTCTGCTGGTGGAGGCCGCCGGAGGGAAGGTGATTCTGGAACCCAAGGAGGATAACCCGGAACAGTTTGCCATTATCGCCTGGAATGGCCGCATCCCGATTGAGAAGGCGCTGGACGAATAACCTGAACACCCTGCCGCAGTATGAAAGACATGATTGCCCTTACCGGGCTGGGATATGATATCCACCGTTTTGCGGAAGCCCCGCGGCCCCTCATGCTGGGGGGCGTGCACATTCCTTCCGCCCGCGGGCTGGACGGCCATTCCGATGCGGACGTCCTGTGCCATGCCATTGCGGATGCACTGCTCGGTGCGGCTGGATTACGCCGGGAGACCCCTCCTGCAAGGATATTTCTTCCCTGGAGATTGTGGCGAAGGCCGTTTCCCTGATCCGGGAGCGCGGCGGCCGCGTGGTGAATGTGGATTCCTCCCTGATTGCGGAAGCCCCGCGCATCTCCCCCTATCTGGAACAGATGAAGGGAGCCCTGGGAAGCGCGCTGGGCATCTCCCCGGCGCGCGTGGGAGTGAAAGCCACCACCAATGAACAGCTCGGCGCCCTGGGGCGCCGGGAAGGCATTGCCGCCTTTGCCGTGGCGGCTATTTTGATGCCGGAAGATTTACCCACGCCATAAGGCATCACTGCCGTATTTTTTTGGAACCCTTTAAGCAGAAGGGAAGCATGGCTTTTTGTACCATGGGCTGGGGATCAATCTGTAGAGCTGCATACGGATTATGAATCCGGGGTCAACCCACAAATTTGATTGAAAATCCTTTAATGCAAATTCACCACGGCATTTCCGGATGCCATGCACATTGAAATGATGCTTCCCGGCTTTCGCATATGCCGGTATGGGAGCGTAATAACGGTTTCTTTCCATAAGGGCCGGGAGGCACTTGTTCCCAGCGGGGCAACATCAAAAGATACGGTGGAAGGTCAATATGGCGCGGTTTGAAGGGAAATATTCAGCAGGGCACGGAGGCGTCCCGGTTTTCGTTCCTGAAATCTTTTCTGAAGCGGCGCGGAAGAGTATTTCTCCCTTTCTCCTCCTGCAACGGATTCATAATCCGCTAAGGTGGTTTCAGTGGGTGTTTTGGCATTTTCTGCCGGGCCGCTCCAATTAGCTACACAAAAGATATATGACGAGAAAAACCGGGCTTCTCCGAGTGGGGAAGTCCGGTTTTTTCATCAGGCGTGGCGACGGGCGCAGGCGTTTCTTTTTTCCGGCGGCAGCTTTGGCGCAGTGCGGTTCCCATCATCTCCCCCCCCTATAAAAAATGCGGCCGCGTGAACGGCCGCATTTGCGGGAAAAAAGAGTGCTGAGCGCGTGCCTTTATTTCTTTTTAGGAGTAATGTTGCGCATGTTGTGGCCCTTGCCCTTGCGCTGCTGTTCCTCCAGGGCCACGCGCTGCTGGTCCATCATCCGCTGGAAGAAGCCGGGCTTCTTCTTTTTGGCGGCGGTGAGCACGGGCATGGGAAGGCGGCGGATCAGGGCCGTCTGGCCGATGGATATAAGGTTCTGCGTGGTCCAGTACAGGGCCAGGGCGGAAGCGAAGTTATAACAGAACAGGAAGAACATGACGGGCATCAGGTTCATGATGATGCGCTGGGAGCGTTCTCCCGCCTGCGGAGTCATCCGCATCTGGATGATCATGGTCACCGCCATGATGAGGGGCAGGATGTTGATCGGAATGCCGAACAGGTGGCCTACGGTGTCAGGCAGGGACAGGTCCGTCATCCACAGGCAGAAGGGCTGGCCCCTCAGTTCCGCGGAGTACTGGAGGACGCGGTAGAAGGCGAAGAAGATGGGTATCTGGATGAGCATGGGCACGCAGCCGCTGGCCGGGTTGATGCCGTACTTCTGGTACAGCTTCATCATTTCCATGTTCACCTTCTGGGGTTCGTCCGGATATTTTTCCTTGAGCTTGGCCATTTCCGGCTGAACCAGGGACATGCGCTTCATGGCCATGTAGGACTTCTTGTGCAGCGGCCAGATGAGGGCGCGGACGACGATGGTCATGCAGATGATGGCCACGCCCCAGTTGCCGAACCATCCGTGGAAGAGGTTGAGCAGCCAGTTCATGGGCACGCTCAGGAAGACGAGCCAGCCGTATGCCATGATGTCGCTGATGGCGGGGTAGGTGAGGTTCAGGTCGCGCAGGTAGGCGTTGAACTTGGGGCCCGTGTAAATGTCGTACGTGAGCGTCTTGATCTCGTTGGGCGCCATCGTCAGGTTGGGAATGCCCATGGCTACGGTGACGCCGGGCACCAGCGTGTTGTTCTCATGAGCCAGCGGGAATTCCTGGCGGGTGGCGTACACGGTGGAGCCGTTGGACTTGTCCTGGGGAAGAAGGATGGTGGCGTAATACTGGCTCATCACGCCGGCATAGGTCAGGTCCTGAAGGGGGCCTTCCAGAACGCGGGCCTTCGCGGTGCTGAAAATGCCGCCCGTGAAGTAGGAGGGCACTTCCTGCTCCAGGGAGCCGTCCGCATGGTAAAAGAAGTGGGTGTAGGTGTCCTTGGGTTCGCTTTTGGCGATGGGGTAGGCGCTGCCGCCGAAGATGCCCATGTAGCGCAGGTCCTGGACATTGGAGGATTTGTTGAGCAGGGAGACGGTCAGGCGGATAAGGTACTTGCTGCCGGGCAGTACGTTTCCTTCCAGATTTTTGACGGGGTGCAGGGTGTAGGTCTTGGAGATGAAAAGCTGCCGTGCGGCGTCATAGCCTTCCAGAGTGACGGAGTCCGCCGTGCGCTTGACTTCCCGGTATACCGTGTTGTCATAGGAGGGGTCCTGCGTGGCGTCCATGTTGAAGACGAGTTCGCCAATGCCCCTCTGCTGGGCTTCGTTGATCGTGATGTTGTGGTCCGCGACTTTCTGGGAGTCCACAATGTCGTTGTGGAGGGTGACGGCGCCGATGGAGCCGCCTATGCGGTTGAAGGTGTATGTGATGAATGGCTCCTGCTTGCCGTCCGCTTCCTGCGTTGCCGTCAGCGTGATCGGATTGCTTTTGTCTTCTTCCAGAGCCTTGGTAACGGAAGTCTGTTCCGGCGTGGCGGGTGCTGCGGGCGTTTCAGCGCCGGGCGCCGGAACTACGGCGGGAGCGGCAGCTGTTTGCTGGGCGGGGACGGGGGCTGCCGGGACGGGCTCTTCCTTTTTATTGTTGCCCATGTAAATGTTCAGGCCCAGAAGGGCGGCGCAAACGCCTATGATGATCCATGCTGTGCGATCCATAATGTGATATAGCTTGATTGAAGTTGGTAGGGGGAGAGAAAGGTAATTTAACGCGGCGTGCGGGCCGGAGGGACGGGATCATACCCTGAACCGCCCCACGGGTTGCATCTTAAAATGCGCCATGTTCCAAGAAGAAGGCCGCGCCATGCCCCGTGGAGCCGGACGGCCTGAATAAAGTATTGGGAGCAGGTGGGAGTATAGCGGCAGCCGCTGCCGGGGCCCCCCAGTGCATGCAGGGGAGCGCTGATGAAGGTTTGATAGCCCCGTACCAGGGCAATGAGCAGCCATTTCATCATGCGTTGTCTTTTTCCCGGGAAAGAAGTTGCAGCTTGAGTTTGCGGGCGGCTTTCTGCCAGTCCCGCTCCAGGTCGGCATAGCTGGCTTCCACGGCCCGCCAGCGGAGGACGCACACCAGGTGCACGCCGTTTTCAAAGGGGGCGCCGTGCTCCCTCAGGATTTCCCGCACGCGCCGCCGCAGTTTGTTGCGGACGACGGCGCAGCCGATTTTCTTGGTGCAGATGATGCCGAATTTGGAGGGGGCCTCCGGATGTTCCAGCGGGGCTGCGCTTAAAACAATAAGCCGACCTGCTACGGATGGTCCCTCGTTGCGTACCCGGGCAAATTGAAATGCCCTGGTCATGCTTTGTTGACGAGTAAGACGCATCTCCCGCGGGTCGGCCCGTGAAAAGAAGTTCCAAGGAGGCGTTAACCGAGTCCTGGCGGCTGAATTAACGGCCGGGCTGGATGGTGTGGCGCTTGTACTGGATTTCGGCTCCCTTGGGAAGCAGGCGCTTGCGGCCTTTGGCGCGGCGGCGGCGGATAATGTCTGCTCCGTTCTTGGTAGCCATGCGTGCACGGAATCCGAACTGACGCTTGCGGCAACGCTTGGATGGTTGATAAGTCCTCTTGCTCATGATGTTGAAAGATGCTTCTTGTGAATTACTAGATTCAGTGCCGTCCGTCTAAGCGGCCTATGCACAACCGGACGGAAAGGATAACTATTTTGGCTGTTTTGTCAATCCGTCAGGCGATTAAATTGCCGTTTTTCTTGCGGAAGGAACTGTTTTTTATGATATTTATAATTGATAATCAATAACTTTTTCTTTTAAAGAAAGGCGCTTGTTTTACAGAAAGAGCAGTTCCGCATACGTGGGGACGGGCCACAGGTCTGCGTCTGTCAGGCCCTCCAGCATGTCAATGGTGCTTCTCAGATTGTCCATGCCGGACTGGATTTCCTTCGTGCTGGCGCGGTCTACGGCCTGGCGGAGTTCCTTCACCTGGGTGGGGAGGAGGTCCAGCAGCGTGCCGATCTGGTTGGCGCGGTCCACGGTGGATTTCATGCCCGCCTTGATTCCGGCGGCTTTCATCTGGGCGATGGCGGTGGTGAGCTGCGTGAGCTGCTCCGTCACGGCGGGAATGTACAGGGTTTCCACCATCAGCAGGGCGGTTTCCGCTTCAATGCTGATTTCCTTGTAGAATATTTCCGTCTGGATTTCATGGCGGGCGTGGAGCTCCACGGGGCTGACCACCTTGTATTTTTCAAAGAGGGCCTTGGCCTTGGGCGTTTCCAGGGCGTCCAGGGCTTCGATGGTGCCGGGAACGTTGGGGAGCTTGCGGCGTTCCGCTTCTTCAATCCAGGCTTCGCCGTAGCCGTCCCCGCTGAAGAGGATGCGCTTGTGCTTCTTGATAATGCCCTGGAGGTGCTTGTTCAGCGTGGCGTGGAATTCCTCCGGTTTGTCCTTCACGGGTTCCAGAAGGGTGCAGATTTCATCCAGGCTTTCCGCCACGATGGTGTTGAGCACCGTCATGGGCCAGGCGCAGGTCTGGGAGGAGCCTACGGCGCGGAACTCGAATTTGTTGCCCGTGAAGGCGAAGGGGCTCGTACGGTTGCGGTCGGAGGCGTCCAGCGGGAACATTGGCAGGGTGTCCACGCCAATGTTGATGGTCTTCAGGGTGCGTGCCTTTTTGGTGCCGCCCTTTTCAATCTGCTCAATGATTTCATCCAGCAGGTCTCCCAGGAAAATGGAGATGATGGCGGGAGGCGCTTCATGGGCGCCCAGGCGGTGCTCGTTGCCGGATTTGGCGACGGAGGCGCGCAGCAGGTCCGCATGTTCGTCCACGGCCTTGATCGTGGCGCAGAGCAGGGTGAGGAAGATGGCGTTTTCCTGCGGGCTGGAGCCGGGGTTTAGCAGGCTGCCGTAACCGGGCGCGGAAAGGGACCAGTTGTTATGCTTGCCGGAGCCGTTCATGCCGGAGAAGGGCTTTTCATGCAGCAGGCAGACCATGTCATGCTTGTTGGCGGTTTTCCGGAGCACTTCCATGACCAGCATGTTGTGGTCCACGGCCAGGTTCTGGCTTTCAAAGATGGGCGCGATTTCAAACTGGCCCGGCGCCACTTCATTGTGGCGCGTTTTGGCCGGAATGCCGAGCTTCCAGAGGGCTTCGTCCACGTCCACCATGAATTCCAGCACGCGGTCCTTGATGGAGCCGAAGTAGTGGTCTTCCATCTGCTGGTGCTTGGGGGGGACGTTGCCGAAGAGGGTGCGGCCGCACATCATCAGGTCCGGCCGCAGGGCATAAAGCTGCTTGTCCACCAGGAAGTATTCCTGTTCCGCGCCCAGATCCGCGCTGACGTGGATGTTTTCCGGCCCGCCAAAGCAGGCGAGCAGCCGCCTGGCCTGGCGGGTGACGGCGGTCATGGACCGCAGAAGGGGGGTTTTTTTGTCCAGCGCCTGCCCCTTGTAGGAGCAGAAGGCGGTGGGGATGCAGAGGGTGGCTCCGTTTTCCGTGCGCTTGATGAAGGCGGGGCTGGTGGGGTCCCAGGCAGTGTAGCCGCGCGCTTCAAAGGTGGCGCGGAGACCGCCTGAGGGGAAGCTGGAGGCGTCCGGCTCTCCCTGCACCAGGCTCTTTCCGGAGAACTTGAGTTCCAGGTTTCCTTCCGGGTCCACGTCCACGAAGGAGTCATGCTTTTCCGCCGTGCTTCCGTTCAGGGGCTGGAACCAGTGGGTGTAATGGCTGGCGCCCTTTTCCAGGGCCCACGTCATCATGGCCTGGGCCACTTCATTGGCAATGTCCGGATCCAGCTTCTCGTCCTTGCGGATGGTCGCCAGCAGTTTTTTGTAAACGGGACGCGGCAGGTAATCGCGCATGGTCTCCATATTGAAGACATCCTGACCGTAAATTTCCGCAATAAAAGTTGCGGCGTCGCCAACATCGGAAGGTGGGTTTGTATGCATCTTGGTAGGGAACGCGCCAAAAGGCTCGGAATCTACCAAACCTTAAAAGGGGGTTTTTTGCAAGCCGAATCCTGCCTCAGAGGTTGGCGGAGGGATGTTTCAGGGAACAAAAGTTCCGGAGGCGCCCAATTTTCATCTTGTTGAGGGTGGGCGCGGGAAGCCTGCCGTTTCACGCTTCCCTGTGCGGAAGCGGCGAGGAATTGCCCCGGAGGCCTTTTCTTCCGGAAGGGGGCTCCCGTCCGGGACAGTCTTTATCCACAGATGAAGGGGAGGGAAATGCCTGTTATTTCAAAGGGCCCACCGTGATTTTCTGGCACATGGTATGGGTCTGCCCGGAGGCGAGGGGGATGCTGCGCGTGCCGGCATTCCCCACTTCAACGCACATGAATTTGTTCCAGGATGCCGCGCCCAGGTCCGCCATGTTGTTAGCGCCCTGCTGCCCCGGGTTCCAGACGATGACGGAAGAGGCGTGGTTCCGTTCCACGGTGATAGTGCGGTTCAGCACGAGGTCCTCCAGCACTGTTTTTCCCGAACAGGAGGGGCAGTCGTAGACGCGGTCCAGGCACCCCAGGGGAGCCAGAGGGCGTTCTCCATGCTTCATGGGCTGGGCCGCTTCTTCCCGGAACGGGATGCCGTCCAGCCCGTGAACGCGGCATTTGGTCAGGTTGCCCACGGCAAAGTAGTTGTGGAAGGCTTCCGTGAGCTTGCAGGGCTGCATGCGGGCGGTGGTTTCCAGCTTCATGACCAGCGTGCGGCCCAGCGTCAGGCGCAGGATGGCGGCGGGGTAGGCCTCGTCTTCCGGATAGAAGGCCAGGGAAAGCAGAACGTTCCCCTGCTTGTCCGTCTCCTGGTGGTGGATGCGCCATTCAGAGATGCGCGCCACGCCGTGGGACGGTGCGTTTTTCCGCGGCCCGAACCACGGCCAGCAGACGGGAATCCCGCCGCGGATGGCCTTGCCGGGAGCAAAGACCGCGTTGGGGGAAAGGAAGAGGCATTCCTCCTGTCCCTCCGGCTTCCAGGACGTGAGGTGCGCCCCCTGCAGGCACAGGGAGGCTGTACAGAGCGGTGTTTCCACGTCCAGAAAAGTGATTCCCTGGTCTGTTGCACGCGGAGTGATCATGGCTGGAGGCGTTCGATCGTCCAGGAACCGTCTTCCTGGAGCTTGTACATGAAGCGGTCGTGAACGCGGCCGGGGCCGCCCTGCCAGAATTCAAAGGTGTCCGGAATAATCCGGTAGCCGCCCCAGAAGGAAGGCAGGGGAATTTCCCCCTTGGAGAACTTGTTTTTCAGCTCCATCAGCTTCATTTCCAGCAGTTTTCTTCCGGAAATGACGGAGCTTTGCTGGGAGACCCACGCGCCGAGCTGGGATTCCTTGGGACGGGTGAGGAAGTATTTCAGGGATTCCGCACGGGAGACCTTGACGGCTTTTCCGTAAATGATGACCTGGCGTTCCAGCATCACCCAGGGCAGCATCATGCAGACCTGCGGATTTTCCTCAATGTCATGGGCCTTGTGGCTGCCGTAGTTGGTGAAAAAGACAAAGCCCGTCTGGTCAAAGTACTTGAGCAGCACCGTGCGCAGGGACGGCCTCCCCTGCGCGTTCACCGTAGCCAGGGAGAAGGCGTTCGGTTCCGGAATACCCGCTTTCAGGGCCTGCTCAAACCAGGTTTGAAATTGTTCAAAGGGGTTCTCCGCCAGGTCTTTTCTGTGCAGCTGGCCCTTGAGGTATTCTTCTCTGAAATTGGACAGGTCCATGATGGGTTGAAGGATAAATGTTATTCCACGCTGAAATCCAGCCCCAGGTCCAGGGAAGGGGCGGAGTGGGTGACGTAGCCCACGGAGACGAAGTCCACGCCGGATTCCGCAATGGCGGCCACCGTTTCCAGATTGACGCCGCCGCTGGCTTCCAGCAGGGGAGTGGCGCGGTCGCCGCGCAGGGCGACGGCCTGCTTCAGCATTTCCGGCGCCATGTTGTCCAGCAGGATGTGGTCCACCCCTTCCAGCTTGAGGAAGGATTCCACCTGTTCCAGGGTATCCGCTTCCAGCTGGATTTCCACGCCGGGCTTTTCCGCGCGGAGCGTGTTGATGCACTGCTGGAGGTGTTCCGTGTTGCCGTCCGTCATCAGGTGGTTATCCTTCACCATGGCGCGGTCATACAGGCCCATGCGGTGGTTGGTGCCTCCGCCGTGGGCCACGGCGGCTTTCTCCAGCAGGCGGTAGCCGGGAGTGGTCTTGCGGGTGTCCAGGATGCGGGCGCTGGTGTGGGAGACGGCCTTCACGTATTTACGGGTGAGCGTGGCCACGCCGGAAAGGCGCTGGATGAAATTGAGCGCGGTGCGTTCCGCTCCCAGGATGGAACGGGCGGAGCCTTCAATGAGCATCACCACGGCGCCGGGCGCCACGGCTTCCCCGTCGTGCAGGTACACTTCCACCTTCAGGGAGGGGTCCACCTTGCGGAAGACTTCCGCCGCCACGTTGACGCCGGAAAGAACGCCTTTTTTACGGGGCGTCAGAATGGCTCTGGCTGTCAGGTGTTCCGGGACGAAGTACGTGGAGGTCACATCCCCGGAGCCGAAGTCTTCGGTCAGCGCCAGGTTGATCAGGGTTTCCAGATTGTCGGATACGGGTTCTGCGGGCATGAATGGAAATTGCGGCTTAATATTCGCGGTTGAGAAGGTAATTGGCCAGTTCCACCAGGCGGGTGCGGCGCTCTTCCGGGAAGATCATCAGGGCGTCCAGGGCTGCCTGGGTGCGGCATTTCGCCTCGGAACGGGCTCCGTCCATGCCGATCAGGGCCGGGCAGGTGGATTTCTGCGCGTTCACGTCCTTGCCGGCGGTCTTGCCGAGCTTTTCCGTGGAGGCGGTCAGGTCCAGGATGTCGTCAATGACCTGGAAGGCCAGGCCGAGGTTGTAACCGAAGTCCGTGATGGCTTCCAGCTGGGCTTCCGTGGCGTTTGCGGACATGGCGCCGAAGCGGAGGGCCGTGGTCAGCAGGGCTGCCGTCTTCCCCTCGTACACGGCGCGCACTTCCGGCTCGGAAAGCTGCTTGTGCTCCCCTTCCAAGTCCAGCACCTGGCCGCCGATCAGCATGGTGCTGCCTCCGGTGGCCGCCAGTTCCTTGACGTAATCCCGGACCGTGTAGCGTTCCGTATCGTCCGCCTGGGCGATCACGGCAAAGGCTTCCGTCAGCAGGGCGTCCCCGGCCAGAATGGCGACTCCTTCTCCGAAGGCCTTGTGGCTGGTAGGCTTCCCGCGGCGCAGGTCGTCATTGTCCATGGCCGGCAGGTCGTCATGAATCAGGGAATACGTGTGCATCATCTCCACGGCGCAGGCGGGCACCAGGGCGTCCACCGCCAGGCCGCCGCAGGCTTCCGCGGCCGCCAGGCAAAGAACGGGGCGCATTCTCTTGCCGCCCGCGAACATGCTGTAGCGCATGGCCTTGTGGATGGTTTCAGGCCTTTCGTCCTCAGCGGGCAGGAGCCTGTCCAGCGCGGCGTCAATCAAGGCGCACTGTTCTGTAATATAATCGTTCAGGGATTGTTCTTCACACATGGCGTTAAGGAATGGATGCGGGGATAGTAGATATAGTTCAGCGGCTGACCAGAAGTTCCGCAATCTGTACGGCGTTCAGGGCCGCGCCCTTGCGGACCTGGTCTCCCACGACCCAGAGGGCCAGGGCATTGTCAATGGCCATGTCCGGGCGGATGCGTCCCACATAGCAGGTGTCCCCGTTGGTGCTGTCCAGCGGAGTGGGCCAGACGCCTTCCGCTGGATTGTCCATCAGGGCTACGCCGGGTTTTCCTTCGTAGGCGCTGCGTGCCTCTTCCACGTCTACGGGCTGCTCAAACTGGGCGGTCACGGAGATGGAGTGGGAACGGTACACGGGCACGCGCACACAGGTGCACGTTACCTTGAGCTCCGGCAGGGAAAGGATTTTGCGGCCTTCGTTAAGCATTTTAAGCTCTTCCTTCGTATAGCCGCTTTCCGTGAAGGAGTCGATCTGGGGAAGAAGATTAAAGGCGATCTGGTGCGGATAAACGTTTTTCACCACGGGATGGCCGTCCACCACGGCACGCACCTGGGATTCCAGTTCCGTGATGCCGTGCTGTCCGCTGCCGGAAACCGCCTGGTAACTGGAGGCGATAACGGTTTTCAGGCCGAAGCGCTGGTGCAGGGGGAAGAGCGCCATCAGCGTAATAATGGTGGTGCAGTTCGGGTTGGCGATGATGTTGCGGGGATGGTTGAAAGCCGCTTCCGGATTGATTTCCGGCACCACCAGGGGCACGTCCGGGTCCTGGCGGAAGGCGGAGGAATTGTCAATGACCACGCATCCGGCCGCTGCTGCAATGGGGGCGAACTTCAGGGAAATGCCGCCGCCTGCGCTGAACAGGGCAATGTCCACGCCTTCAAAGGATTTCTCCGTCAATTCTTCCACAGTCAGCATTTCTCCCCGGAAGGCGACCTGTTTTCCGGCGGACCGTGCGGAGGCCAGAAGTTTCAGGGAGCCTACGGGAAAATTGCGGGTTTCCAGGCAGGACAGGATCTCAACGCCCACCGCTCCGGTGGCGCCGACGATGGCAACATGGGGTGCTTGGTTCATGATTGTGTCAGAAAATGGCGGAATTCAGTCCGCATGGGCATGATGATAAGGGTTTTTTCCCAGAAAAGCAATACGGGATCGGCAACGGATGAACAGCGCAGGTTAATATAAAAGGTATAAAAAATATTAACCATTCACTGTTAACTGTTGCATGCTTATTTAACCCATTTCCCGACGCCCTCCGGCAGCCTGCCGTCGGAGACGGGGCCGTAGCGCGTTGATTCCATGTTGCCCCAGAGGGGCACGCCCACGATGCGCCTCCACCAGCCGGACATGCTGGCTCCGGTGTAGCAGCCGAAGCTCCAGCAGTCGGACCGCGGGGTGAAAATATCCCGGCGTATCCGGTTCAGGTCCGTCTCATGAATCCATTCCGTGGAGATGGCCATGATGTTATTGCCGTAGTCCAGCATCCACGCAAAGCAATTGGAATGGCCAAAGTAGTAAAAGGATTCCACTGTGTCCCCGCGGAAGCGTGGAGAAGAGTTCAGCGCACGGATGGCCTGGTCCGCGCTGTCCACCCAGACAAGCTTGATCCTGTACTTGGAAGCCAGGTCCGCAATCCAGCGGGTATAGGGCTTGCCGTCCTCCCGGCCGCGTGCCGCGTAGCCCGGACGGTAAACGATCCAGGTGATTCTGGCGGAGGGGTCCTTCTGCTGGATCTGGGCAATGCGGATGGTGGAGGCCCGTACAAAGTTGGCCCACCAGTTGTCATGCCTGTCAGGCTGGATTCTGAGCCCTTCCCATTGTCTGAGGGCGGGACCGCCGCACATGACGACGTGGACGGCCTGGGACAGTCCCGTGCCGCCCAGCAACAGGGCCAGAGCAAGAAAAAGGCGTGAAAACATGCCCGCACCCTACCTTTGCTCCCCGTGTCTGTCAACCCGCCGCAGTGTTTTTTAAGGGAACAGACACATATGGAATCCCATGGGATGATTTCCGTTTCCCTTTAGCAATTCACCACATTCACGGCCAGTCCGCCCTGGGCGGTCTCCTTGTACTTGGACTGCATGTCCCTGCCGGTATCCAGCATGGTGCGGATGACCTTGTCCAGCGGAACGAAGTGGGCGCCCGTTCCGCCCATGGCGATGCGGGCGGCATTGATCGCCTTGATGGCGGCGATGGCATTGCGTTCAATGCAGGGAATCTGGACAAGCCCCGCGATTGGGTCACAGGTGAGGCCCAGGTTGTGCTCCATGCCTATTTCCGCGGCGTTTTCCACCTGGTGGGGCGTTCCCCCCAGGTATTCCGCAAGAGCCGCCGCGGCCATGGAGCAGGCTACGCCCACCTCCCCTTGGCAGCCTACGTCCGCGCCGGAAATGGAAGCGTTCTTCTTGTACAGGATGGCGATTCCTCCCGCGGTGAGCAGGAAACGGTGAACGGCGTCCGGGTGCGGGGAAAAACAGAACTTGGTGGCGTAATTGAGCACGGCTGGAACAATCCCCGCCGCTCCGTTGGTGGGCGCAGTGACGATTCGTCCGCCTGCCGCGTTTTCCTCGCTCACGGCAATGGCGTACAGGTTGATCCAGTCCATGATGGAAAGAGGGTCTTTCAGGGCCGATTCCCCGTGCACCAGAAGGGATTTGCGCAAGGTCTTGGCCCGGCGCGGCACTTGCAGGACGCCCGGCAGGTTGCCGCGCGCGCTCATGCCGCTGGAAATGGACTGCTTCATGGTGGCCCAGATCAGGTCCAGCTTTTCACGGACCTCCCGTTCCGGGAGCAGGGCGCATTCATTGGCCATGACGATGGAGGAAAGGGGGCATTCCCGTTCATCCGCCATGCGCAGCAGTTCTTCCGCAGATTCATAGGGGAGGGGGAACGGTTCCCGGTCCGGTTCCTCCGGATGCAGCAGTTCCTGCTCGGAAGCGACAAAGCCGCCCCCGGTGGAATAAAACACGGCGTCCTCCACTGGTTCCCCGACCTGGTTGACGGCGGTGAACAGCATCCCGTTCGGATGCAGGCGCAGGGGCTGGTAGTGGGAAAGGTCCAGGTCCCGGGTGGGGGAGAAACGGACGGTTTTTTCTTCCGTGACGGGGAGCGTTTCCTGCTGGTGCAGGCGCCCGATTTTTCCGGGAATGCTGCGCGGCTCCACCGTATGGGGTTCTTCCCCCAGCAGGCCCAGCATGATGGCCGTGTCTGTGCCGTGCCCGTGCCCGGTGGCTGCCAGGGAGCCGTAGCATTCACAGCGGATGCCCGTGATCTCCGGCAGCCGGGGGGAATGGCGTATCTGTTCCAGAAAGCGGTGCGCCGCCCGCATGGGGCCTACGGTATGGGATGAGGAAGGGCCTATCCCGATGCTGAAAAGCTCAAAAATGCTGTAATGGTGCATGTCCGTTTTCCTGTGGCGGGGTGGGGCCGGAATTTCCTCCGGAATTCCGGCCCGTTCCGAAAGACGGGCTACAGGCCCAGCAGGTAGCGTTCCGCCTCAATGGCGGCGCCGCAGCCCATCCCGGCGGAGGAAATGGCCTGGCGGTAGTGTGGGTCCGCCACGTCTCCGGCGGCGAACAGGCCCGGCGTCCTGGTCGCCATCAGCCCGGCTTCCCGGATGATGTAGCCGGCGTCGTCCCGGTCCACCAGATCCCCCAGGAAAGAGGTATTCGGCGTGTGGCCGATCGCCATGAAGACGCACTTGACGGGAAGTTCCGTTTCATCCCCTTCCACCACATCCTTCAGCATGACGGCTTCCAGTTCTCCCTTGTCGTCCGTCTTGTAGCTCACGATGGTGGAATTCCACATGGGGAAAATCTTTTCATTGGACAGCGTGCGCTCCGCCATGATCCTGGAGGCGCGGAGCGTGTCACGGCGGTGGATCAGGTAAACCCGGGAGGCAAAGCGGGTCAGGAACATGGCCTCTTCACAGGCGCTGTCTCCGCCGCCTACCACGCAAACGGGCACGTCACGGTAAAAGGCTCCGTCACAGGTGGCGCAGGCGGTGAGGCCGTGGCCGATGAGGCCTTCTTCTCCGGGAATGCCCAGATAGCGGGCGGAAGCGCCCGTAGCCACGATGACGCTGCGGGCTTCATAATCCTGTCCGCTGGTTTTCACGGTAAACAGCCCGGTGGCTTCATCCTTGACCACGCTTTTGACGTCCTCATACGCAAACCGGGTGCCGAACTTTTCCGCCTGCTGCTGCATCAGGAACATCAGGTCCGGACCCATCACGCCGTCCGGAAAGCCGGGGAAGTTTTCCACTTCCGTGGTGGTGGTCAACTGGCCGCCGATCTGGGAGCCCGTAATAAGGAGAGGGGAGAGATTGGCCCGGGCTGTGTAAATGGCCGCTGTGTAGCCCGCGCATCCTGCGCCGATGATAATGACTTGTTCGCTCATAATACGTGTAAGTGATCGCCGCAATGGTAAAGGGGGAACATCCGTTTTGCCAGTAGATTCTGCGCTATGCGGCGGGTCACGGTCCGGCGGCTCCGGAACGGTTCTTCGCGGGCGGGGAGAAGAGCTGCCTGCACGTATCTATGGCGACGTTTTGCAGCTTCCTGGCCCTGTCTGCGGGAATGCTGCACAGGATCACCCCTTTCAGGGACAGTTTTCCCGGCAGGCCTGCGGGAGACTTGCCGAACAGGGTGCAGTACATCACGCAGGCCGCCAGGTAACTGCCTTCCGCCGTGGGGTGCCGGCCGTCTGCCTGGTACAGGGGGATGCCGGGATGGCGCTTGAGGCAATTCTCCCAGGCGATGCCCACCGGGGCTACGGCGGCTTTTTCCCGGCGCGCCAGCTCCAGATACGTGTCCAGAAGGGCTTTTTGCTCCTGTGGTTCAGGGCCGCCGGAAGCGCCTTTTCTCCCCCACGTCAGAAACAGGACGGGCATGCCATGGGCGGACCGGACCCGGGCACACCATTTGCCGCCGAATTCCATGGTCCGCTCCGGAGCCACGACGGGAGTGGCGCTCTGGTCCTGGAGAATGACGAAGTCCCACGCCGTCCCTTCCAGCTTTTTACGGGCGGACCCGCCATTCCAGTGGGACTGGAGGGAAGCTGCCGGAGCGGCGTGCATGTGCACGTCCGGCCGCAGCCCCTTGGAATCCGCCATCGCCTTGACCATGGCAGGCATGCGGTTGAAGAACGTATAGCTGTTTCCCAGGAAAAGAATGTGGCTTCCGGGGCGTGCGGGGACACAACGAGGCCAGGGGCTTTCCGCATGCGGCTCTTCCTGCGCCCGGAGGGAACAGGGAAAAGCTGTCCAGGTGAAAAACAGCAGCAGGAAAAATTTTATGCCCGGCATCATGAGTTGAATTTAATCTTAATGTTTCCGGAATGGAACTTCAAACGGATGAAACATGGAGGAAGGGGGAACTATTTCTACACGTTCATAGGCGTATCTTCTTATTTTATTTATTGCCAACGGCTTGCATAACATAATGAAAAAATGATGCATCATTCTGGAAGTGAACGAATTAAGCCGGAACTCCTGCCGCATGACTGGAGAAGTCTTTCCGGGAGTCTTGCCGAAGGAGTGCGGGTGTGGTTGGATAGTGGACATGAAGCCTGAATCGCTGACCAAGCACCGTGTGACGGGGGTGAATGATCCTCTATTCCTGGATTCCCTGGATATTTACCGGACAAGTTTTCCGGTGCACGAACAGAGGCGCGTTCAGGATTTCCCGCTGGCGTTCCAAGACCCGGGCTTTTGCTATGAGGTGTTTTTAAACGGGAAAGGCCGGGTTGTCGCCATGCTGGTGAGCTGGCGGCGCGAGGCATTCGTGTATCTGGAATATTTTGCCGTGGATGCCTCCCTGCGCGGCCAGGGCGCCGGACAGAGGATTCTGGAAGAGCTGAGGGATGCTTTCCCCCACAAGGTCATTCTGGAGATTGACCCGCCGGAGGACGAAATTTCACGCCGCCGCCTGGGGTTTTACCAGCGGCACGGCTTTGTGCCCAATCCCCAGTTTGATTACATTCACCCTCCCTATACGGATGAAGGGACTCCTTTCCCACTCCTGCTGATGACGCATGAAACCCTGCTGAATGAGGAAACGTACCGGAGCTTTGTTGATTTCCACCACAATCATGTGGTGGCAAGATAGGCGTTCTTCCGGGAAAAGGTCTTTGGGCTCGTCCGCTTACCCTCGTGAGGTTTTTTGCGGGTAGGGGCTTTTTATTTCATTATTGTCGTATGATATCGTTTCCTATAATTCAACCTGCCGGGAACGTTGAGTATCATGAATGAAGACTCTGTCAACGGATAACAAATCCGGTGTCAAGCGTGGATTTTGATGAATAAAGATTTATCTTCCTTTCAAAAAGAGGATTTATCTTCCCTGAATCCATTCCTTAAAAAGGAGAATGCCTATTGTTTATTGAAAATCAAAGTTTTTTAATGGATTTTATCTGTTTTTATTAAAACACCGGATTTGTTATCCGCTTCAGTAGTCACATGTTGAGCCCTCATGGTCATTTAATATTCAAGGGAGCAGCGGTTGCGGCGGCTTTGTGCCTGGTTTCCGGCGCGGAGGCTGCTTCCCTGCTGTACGGACTGGATTTCAACCAGCTTGGGAGTAACCAGAGCCTGGTCAATTTGGGAAGCGGGTCCACAGCCATTTCAAAAACTACCGGTTATATGAACTGGAGCAATGCGATTATGCCCATGCCGGACGGCGGTTATTCCCATTGCCCCAACGGAGGGACATTCAATATTACGAGTTCCGACGGCATTGACGGTCTGAATTTTTCCACCGGCTTCAGCGTGGGCATCCACATGTATTACAGTTCTTCCAATGCGGACTGGAAGGACGCTTTTTCCATGACCATTGCAGGCACGACCATCCGGGTGGAAATGACGGCTGCCAACAGATGGGTGATTTATAATGGCGCAGGCATTGGAATCGCGGATGGAACCGAACTGTTTGCCGCCAATGACAATGAATGGAATTATCTTGGGCTGACGTTTAAGGGAAATGAGATGCAGGTTTACCACGATGGCGAGCTCGTTAAAACGGTGACGACCGGTCTTTCCGATGATTCCAAAGTGACCAGCATTAAGGGCAGCGGAGAGCACAATACCGCGGCCAACGGCCTTTTCGTCGACAACCTGGCCGTGTATGACGGCGTGTTGAACGGAGATGATTTTGCTTACCTGAATACGCATGATATGCCCTTGTCCATTCCGGAACCGGCCACCGCTACGCTGGGGCTTATGGGGCTGGCGGCTCTCCTGGTGCGCCGCAAACGCGCGTGAGCCTGAATTTTTTGAATAAAAGAGCCGTTCCGCAGAAATGCAGAACGGCTCTTTTTGTCTGTAAATGAAGTGTGGCAGGGAGCGCAGGATTTCCGGAACGGCGGAGTAATCAGTTCCACGCCCGGTCCACGGCTTCCTGCGCTTCCGGGTCAAGGTGTTTGGATAGCCGTTCCCTCATGCGCAGCCTGTATTCCGGAATGCTCCAGGAGTGGAGCGGCTGGACGGCGGAGTTTGTGAATTGCCAGGAGGGGACGGGCACTACCACATCCATGACTTCCGTTGCCCTGGCCGGCATTCCGGCCAGTACCACGGCAATGGCGGAGGAAAGTTCCGGATGCCTATCCAGAACGTCCAGCAGCCATCCGCAGCCCACGTCCGTGGGAATGGCTTCCGTTCCGGCCAGCAGGTCCGCAAGGCGCTCGGAAGGAAGTTTGTTGGATATGGAAGCCAGATAAGGCGCAAACCGCATGTCCCCCAGGCTCATCAGGGCATCCAGGGCCGGAGCCATTCCGGCCTGCTCGGGGAGCGGAGCCGCACAGATGATGTTCACCAGTCCGGCGATTCCGGGGAAGCGTTCCTCCGGCTTCGGGGCGGCCAGCGTGTAGATCAGGAAGGCGGCCTGGCGGCGGATGTCCGGGGCCGCGTCCGTCATGGCAAAGGGCAGGAGCGCCCGCCAGCCGTCCCCCTTGCGCTGGCGGATGAAGGAGGCCAGTTGAAGCGCGCATTTGCGCCGCGCGTCCGGCGCGCAGCAGGATTGGAAGATGTTGTAAATGGTAACGCCTTCTTCTTCCCTGCCTGTTTCATTGCAGGTAACCAGCCCGTAGGCGATCATGGCCAGCGGCCATTGGTCCGGACCGATTTCATCCCTGCGGGAGGGATCCATAACGAGGGCGGCAAGCCGCTTGATTTCCGACAAAGAACTGGTTTGATCCTGAAAAAGGCCCATGTCCGCATGATAGCCCGCAGCAGGAGCCTGCCAAGGAAAAAAGCCGTGGTTTCATGCCACCCGCGTTCACGGTTTCCGTTCCGTCCTCGGTGCGCTAGCGGGCGGAGACTTTTTCCATATTGTCCGCAACCAGGGCAGCCAGTTCTTCCTCCTTCATGGAGAGGGCATGTGCAGCGCGCCGGTAAAGCTCCGGAAGGGCCTCCGGGTGTTCGTCGGATTCCAGGGCCAGGCGCTGGCGCGGGATGGAGGACAGGATGCCGGGGCGTTCCATCTCCCGCAGGCCCACGGACAGGAGCCAGTTGCCGGAAGGAAGCTGTGCCGCGGGATTCAGGGCCCCTGTCCACCCGTGGAGTACGGCTTTCAGCGCAGGGAATTCTGCCAGGATACCGGCCAGCGTTCCCCACGCGCGGCAGCAGTGCAGGGCGGCTGGGCGGTCCAGGCGCACGGCCAGTTCCAGGTGTTGTTTCAGCGCTTCCTTCTGCACGGGCAGTCCCGGAATGCCCCGGCGGCATTTGTCCAGCCCCGTTTCTCCAATTCCTGCACGGGGGAAACGGCGCAGGAAGGATTCCAGCAGGCGCATTTCCTCCTGCCAGGTATCCGGATTCAGGCGCCACGGATGAATGCCGAAGAAGGGGGTGACGTTTTCATCCCCTTCCGCCAGCAGGGCCGCCTGTTCCCAGTCCGCCGGGCAGGTTCCGCAGATGAAGCGGGGGCCCGCGCCGGGTATGGCCGGGGCCGGGTGGGTGTGGGCGTCCGGCAGGTTCATCATGTATTAGTGGGACAGCGTGGGAGCCTCCACGGGTTCAATAATATCAAAACTCTGTTTTGCCAGGCGCACCGCGGCGGCGCCCGTTTCCATTTCGTCATGGATGACGTTGGTGATGCCCGCGTGATGCAGTAAGGCCACTTCCGACCGGAATTTGGCGCGTGCAATCACCGTAATATCCGCGTTGACGCCCTTGATCTGCATGTAGGTGGACAGGGCTGGGGCGGGGTCCGGGAACGTGAAGGCAATGAGCCGCGCGGTACGGATGCCCGCCAGGTCCATGGTGATCTGGTGCTGGATATCCCCCAGGAAGGCCAGATGGCCTTCGTTGAGCAGGGTTTTCACGGTGTCCGCGTTCAGGTCAATGATGATGCTGGGAATGCCGTACTGGGACAGGCTTTCATGCAGCCGCCTCCCTACCGGGCCGTAGCCGCAGATGATGGCGTGGTCCTTGATTCCCTCCACGCGCGTGATCATGGTTTCCACGCTGAGGCGTTCCCGTTTTGTTTTCAGGCCGGGAATGCGCACCAGCAGGGGGGTGAGCTTCCGCGCCGCCTTCATCAGCAGGGGCGTCATGCCCATGGAGACGGCGGCGATGGCGTACACATTGGTGGTCACCAGCGCCGGAATGGGGGTGATCTCCTGCATGAAGGGGATGAGCACCAGGGAGAATTCCCCCACGTTGGTCAGCGCGGTGGAGGCCATGATGCCCATGCGGCCGGGGATTTTCAGGAAGCTTGCGGCCACGATGCAGGCCACGAATTTGATGGCCAGGACAAAGGCGGCGAAGGTAGCCACATGGCCGAGATGTTCCCACAGGTCGTCAATGTCAATCAGCAGCCCGGCGGAGACGAAGAAGATGGTCAGGAAAAGGTCCTTGAAGGGGAGCACTTCACTGAGGACGCGGTGGCTGTAGTAGGAACTGCTGACGAAGAGTCCGGCGGTGAAGGCCCCCAGGGCGATGCTCAGGCCCAGCAGGCTGGCCAGCATGGCGATGCCGGAACAGATGGCGAACACCATCAGGGTGAAGAGTTCCCGGCTCTTGGTCCGGGCCACGGCCAGCATGATGCGCGGGAGCAGGTAATGGCCGATCAGCCATGCGGCGCCCAGGAAGACCAGCCCCCGCAGCACGGCCATGCCAATGTTGAGCGCGGTTGCCCATGAGTTGGGGGAGGCGGCGAATATCTGGGGCATGATGGCCACCAGCATGATGGCGGCAATATCCTGGAACAGGGCGATGCCCACCGCCATTTTGGCTCCAGACGTTCCGCTGAGGCCGAATTCCTGGAAGGATTTCAGCGCCACCGCCGTGGAGGAAAGGCCCATGATGGCCCCTACCGTCAGGGAATGGCTCATGTCCATGCCCGTAGCATAATGAAGGCCCAGGCCGAATGCGGCGGTACAGATGAACATCTGGATGCCCCCGCCGACCAGGGCCGTTTTCCGCAGGTGCCTGAGTTCGTCTATGGAAAATTCCAGCCCCAGCGTGAACATGAGCAGGATAATGCCCACCTCGGAAAGCGCCTGGATGCTGACATCGGAATTGGGGATGTGGTCCAGAATGCCGCAGTTGGCCAGGATCACCCCGCAGATAAAGTAGCCCGCCAGCAGGGACTGCCGGAAATGGGCCAGAACCAGGGCAATCGCAATAATGCCCATGAAGACGACGGTCAGCAGGGTGAAGAAGGGAGGCGCGGCATTGGGGCCTCCGGAAGCCAGCAGAGAGAGAACCATGGCGGTCGGAAAGGGAGGCTAGGGAATGGTGATGAGATTGATTTCAGGCGGGCAGTTGAATCGGCCCGGTCCCATGTAGCCTATGCCGCGGGTGACGAAGACCTGCCTGCCTTCATAGGGATAAAAGCCGGAGTACATCGTTTCCCCTTCCGAGGTCAGCAGGGGGGAGGAAAAGAAGGGCAGCCTGATCTGGCCGCCGTGGGTGTGCCCGGAAAGCATCAGGTCCCAGCGGTAGGCGCCCAGCAGTTCCCTCCCCTTGGGGTTATGGGAAAGGACGATGGTCGGCATGGCGGATTCTTCCGCAAAGGCACGCGGGCTCATGCACCGCTCCGGAAAGAAGTCTCCTTCCCGCACGTCCCCCAGCCCCACCAGCTTGAACTCCGCGTTCCCCAGCCTGGGAATGGTGACGAAGGCGGCGGAATTCCTGAGCAGGGTGAAGCCGCCTTCCTTCAGAATACGCTCCACGTTGTCCGCCAGGGCCATGTCGTGATTGCCCAGGCACGCGTAGGCAGGGGCGATGGAGGAGAGTTTCTTCATCTGCGTGATGTAGTCCCCCGCATGGGTAGCCCGCAGAAAATCCGTGTAAAGATCCCCCAGGAACACAATCATGTCAGGCTTGGCCTGTTCTGCCATGCGCGCCGCTTTTTCCAGCATGGGAAGGTTGGTGTGGACGTCTGACAGCACCAGGATGCGCAGTCCGGAAAGGCCTGGAACGCAGTCCGCGGGAGCGGTATTTTCATTCAATTCCAAATGGTTGGCCTCCCAGTGCATGTAGGAGGCCAGCAGGGAACCCAGCAGAATGACTGCCGCGGCTGCGTACAGGAGCTTGCGGAGCAGGGAGTGTTTTTTGGCGGGGGTAGAGTCCGTGGTCATGATTGGGCGGGATTGAGAATAGCCAGTTCCGGAAGGGTAAACAAGCCGTTGCGGCGCACCAGCGCGCCGTCCAGGTAAATATCCCCTCCTCCGGCCGCTTCCGTCTGGATGCACACCATGTCCCAGTGAATGCGGGACTGGTTGCCATTGTCCGCCACGTGGTAGGCCTGTCCCGGCGTCAGGTGGAAGGAACCGGAGATTTTTTCATCAAACAGGATGTTGCGCATGGGGCGGGTGATGGCCGGATTGACGCCGAAGGCGAATTCCCCCAGCCGCCGCGCGCCGGGGTCCGTGTCCAGGATGGCGTTGAGCTCCGCGGTTTTGTCTCCCGCTTCCGCTTGCACGACCAGGCCGTTTTCCAGCGTCAGGCGGATGTTGTCAAAGGGAATCCCCTGGAACAGGCTGGGGGTGTTGAAAGAAATGCTGCCGTTGGCGCTGTCGATGACGGGTGCGGTAAACACCTCCCCGTCCGGCAGGTTGCATTCCCCCGCGCAGGGGATGGCGGGCAGCCCCTTGATGGAAAAGGAAATGTCCGTTCCGGGACCGGTGATGCGCACATGTTCCGCCGCCTCCATCATGGCGGCCAGCTTCTGCATGGCGGGACGCAGGGCGGCGTAATCCATCAGGCAGGTGCGGAAATAAAAATCCTCAAACTCCTCCGTGCTCATGGAGGCCTGCTGGGCCATTCCTTCAGACGGCCAGCGCAGCCCGCACCACCGCGTGTGGCGGATGCGCCTCTGGGAAACCGGATTCATGGCCTTCATGGCAACGGCCATATTCCGCTGGGGAACTGAAGACAATTCAAAAGCATTCCCCCCGCCGCGGATTTCAATATAGGCGTCCATCTCTTCCATTTCCGCCAGGCGGTGGCGGCTGATGATGCTGTATTGTTCTTCCGTGGCTCCGGAAAGCATTTCCCGGTTCAGCCGGGACTGGTTCAGGCGCAGGAAGGGCAGGGCGCCCGCGGCGCGCACCTCCCGGATGAGCGCTATTCCCATTTCCTCCGGAATATCCGTTAATTCCAGCAGAACCCGGTCTCCCGGACGCAGGGAAGTGGAATACCCTGCAAGCTGGGCCGCCAGGGCCTGAAAACGGGTGTCTGTCATGCCCTTATTAGGCGAATACCGGCGCCTTTTTGTCAAGCCGGAGACTTGCCACAGGCAAAAAACTGTGGTTTCATCCCCCGGATGTCCAGATTGCCCAAATTAGGAATACTCGGTTCCGGTTCCGGTTCCAACTGCCAGTCCATTTATGACGCCATCCGGTCCGGCGCCCTGCGGGCGGAAATAGCCGTGGTGATGTCTGACAATCCGGACGCGTACATTCTGGAACGCGCCCGTTCCTGGGGCATTCCGGCGGAGGTGATCGACTGCGCGGGATTCAAAACCCGGTTTCCGGATGAATCCCAGGCCGCCGTCGCCGCGCGGCTGAAGGAATACGGCGTGGACTGCGTATGCCTGGCCGGATTCATGCGCCTGGTGAAGCATCCGCTGTTGAAAGAGTTTCCTTCCCGCATTCTGAACATCCATCCTTCCCTTCTCCCCTCCTTCCCCGGGCTTCACGCCTGGGAGCAGGCCGTGAATGCCGGTGCGGCGGAAAGCGGCTGCACGGTTCATTACGTGGATGACGGCATGGATACGGGCCCCATCCTGGGGCAGGCGCGCGTGCCGGTGCTGCCGGGAGACACTCCGGAAAGCCTGCACTCCCGCATTCAGGAGCAGGAGCATACCCTTTATCCCGCCATGATCGCCCGCGTTCTGGAAACGCTGGCATAACCCGCTGCGCCTTTTGGCGGGAGGACGTCCGGAACGCGGATGACAGGATGACTGATTCTCTTGTCTTGTTCTGTGAACGGAATCCGTTAAAAAGGTGTCCTCTTTTCAAACAAAGGATAAAAACAACCATGAAGATGAACCCTTCCATCGCCCTGTTTGCCGTTTCCGCCCTTCTGGCGGGTGTGGCGGGCGCGCAAGAAAAGGCTGCTGAAACTCCGGCGGCTGACCAACCCAAACAAGAGAAAGAAATTACTGTGTCTCCCGAACAGATGAAAAAGGACCTGGGCTATTTTCTGGGTTTCCAGAGCGGCCAGCAGCTCGGCTCCATTCCCACCCTTACTTTTGACGACCTGGACCAGGAATCCTTCCTGCAGGGCATTAAGGACGGCATGGTCCGCAAGCCCGCCAAGGACCAGGAACAGCTGAAGCCCGCCCTGGACGCGTTCCAGAAGCAGATTGACGAACGTATCTCCGCCAAGGCCAAGGCCAACCTGGAAGCCAGCAAGAAGTTCATGGAGGAAAACGGCAAGAAGGAAGGTGTTACCACCACGAAGTCCGGCCTTCAGTACAAGGTGGTGAACAAGGGCGGCGAAGAAAAATTTGACGAAAAGAAGTTCAAGAACCCCATGTTCAAGGTGAAGTACAAGGGCACGCTGCTGGACGGCACCGTGTTTGACGACACCAAGGGCAAGGATGTGGAACTTCCCCTTCAGGTTATCCCCGGCTTTGCGGAAGCGCTGACCACCATGCCCGTCGGCTCCAAGTGGATCGTGTACATTCCTTCCGAGCTGGCCTACGGTGAAAACACCCCCGGCGCTCCGATCGAACCCAATTCCCCCCTCATTTTTGATCTGGAACTGGACGGCATTTCCGAAGCCCCGGCTCCCCAGGGCGGTCCCATGAGCATTTCTCCGGAACAGCTTCAGGAGATGCTCAAGCAGCAGAGCGGCGGACAGCAGTAAAAGGAGAAAACAGCCCCTCTTTAATTTAAGGCCGTTCCTTGTGGAACGGCCTTTTTTATGTTCCGGACAGACAGTCTTCAGGTTGGAAAAATGCCGGATTAGAAATTCTGTTATCTTGTTGAATTTTGTGCAAATGATTTATTATAAATACGCTGTATTGTTATTTAACAAAATGGAATGAACCATGGTTCATTTCGGCTTACTTTTTCATATTCACATGAAGCATTTATGTAGAGTTTATAAGGAAAATAAGCTTGCCAACGGATTTCTAATCCGGTTTTATGAGGCAGCATTATTAATACAATATGAGACTGCATCTTCCTCCTTCCTTGCGTTCCGCCCTTCTGGCCTCCCTGGTTTCTTTTTCCGGTTTTTCCATGTACTCCGCCCAAGCCGCTACGTCTGCGGATTTCTGGCAGGCTCCCGCTTTCGGCGGTCCGGAATTCATTTGGACGGGTGACGGTGAAGGTGACGCTATTGGCACGGGTGCCAACTGGCAGGGAGGAACGGCCCCGGCGCGGCAGGACAATAAAGGACCTCATCTTGTATTTGACAATAAAACCGTTACCGTTACAGGCACCACGCCCAATACGTCGGACGGTGGTGGTGTTAGCGTCACGGGAGACAGCAAGGTGACCGTAAGCCTGGGGCAATGGGCAGGCAGCGTTTATGTGGGAGATGGCTCTACTCTTTCCACCTCCTTCGGCAACCAGATCAAGAACACGGAAGCGGAAGGCCATGCCAATATCTTCGTGGACGGCACGCTGAATCTGACCACGCCGGGCGGCAACCTCAACTTTGACAACGGAACCGGAGCCGGCAGCCACTACTGGCACATCGGCCTCAACGGCATGATCAATCTGGCGAATACCACCACCGTTACCAAGAATGACAGAACGTGGAATGTGGAAGTGGTGGTTTCCGGCGGGGAAGACCTGGGCCTGACCAACCGCACGCTGAAAAATGATGCCCTGCTGACCCGCAAATTCATGACAACCGGAGGTGATCTGGGAGAGCTTCTGGACACGCTGCGCATTTGGTTGCAGACGGGGGATGACGCCTACGACGCTCTGACCAGGGTTAATTCCCTGGACCAGCTTGGAACCGGCAATTTTATCCTTGTTTCCAACGGGTCCGGCATGTCCGTGCAGTACAAGGGGACGGGCTATGATGCGGCAAACCTCGTGTGGAACTCGGCTGACGGAACGTGGACCAATACGGGAACGGGCTGGTATACGCAGGGTGACGCCGGCAAGACGGATACCTCTTTCCTGAATGGGGATTCCGTGATCTTCACAGCTGCGGAAGGTTCCAAGACCGTGACTTTTTCCGGTTCCATTGACGTCAATTCCATGACGTTTGAGAATGACACCGCTTATACGCTGGCCGGAGCGGATGCTTCTTCCGTCTTGGAAGCCAAAAACGTTACATTAGGCAATAACGCTTCTTTAACCCTGGGTGATGCGGATCACCGTTTCTCCTCCTTCCAGTCCAATGTGTCCGGAGGTTCGGACTCTTCCCTTACCCTGTGGCTGGCTACGGAAGAAACAGGAGTTTCCACCGTTTCCATGGGAACGGGAACAGGAGTTAAGGATGTTTATGTCAATGGCACCCTGGCTATGAATGCTTCCGGACAGGGAGTATCCACCAATCTGGGAGGTGCCGCTCTGCACATGAACAATGGGAGCATGCTTCTTTTGCGCAATGGGGCCAGCGGAAACATTCAGCCTTCTTCCCAGGTTATTGTGGAAGGAAATGCCAGAATCAGATTTGGGAACAACATCACAGCTGCTTCCGCTTTATGGACCTCCGATATTGTGGGAGGGGCCGGAGTGACTTCTGCCAATACCATTTCATGGCAGTCCCAGGGCGGCACCCTGACAGTCACAGGCGATGTTGATTATAACGGTGCCATGCTTTTAGGGCAGGATTATAACGGAGGGCATGCTGTCAAAGTGATTTTCCGGGATAATACGGTCAATCTGGATTCGTTGCAGACATTTTATACCTTGGGCACTTTCCAGTTTGATAACAGCCAGGCTTCTGTAAAATTGATTTCTTTGGGATGCGGTTATGATGCCGGCAGCCGCGTGGTGTTGAATGACGGAACCGTCATGAATGCCCAGCAAGTCCGGTTGGGGGATACGGGAGGATACGGAGGGGCAGCGGCTTCCACTTATATGGAAGTCAATTCGGGCGCTACCCTCAATATAACGGGTAACAATAATGATCATTCAACAACCAGGACTCTTCTGCTTGCCCACTGGTCTTCCCAGGGCTTCCTCCAATTAAATGGTGGGCAACTGAATGCGCAGGAAGCCGTCATGGGGCTTTCATGGGCCGGGACGGGCACCTTTTCTGCCAATTCCGGAACCGCCAATTTGATGGGGATGGATTATTGGGCGGAAGGCAGTGGCGCTTTCCGTGGCAAATTCCAGTTAGGGACCGCAGGGACAGGTTCGGCCCGCGTCAACTTCGGGGCATCCGGCATCACCAATGCTGCCGGGAGTGCCGTCATCCAGCTTGGTGAAGGTACGCTGGGAGCCATTGCTAACTGGAATCTGACGTATAATACGGCCTTTACGGGGGCTTATGTTGATTTAATCGGCACCGTGGAGGGAACGATCGTGGACACGCTGGACGCCAATGACGGCCTGACGGCCCGTACCATCACCTTCCAGAACGGCCTGACCGGGAACGGAAAACTGGTGAAGGTGGGCGACGGCACCCTGGTACTCAACGGAACGGCCCAGGCTCCGGTTCCCGCGGAGGGTGAAACGGCTGCCGTTCCCGGCTTTACCGGAACGGTGGAGCTGCGTGAAGGCACCCTGACGGTGAAGGATTCCAGCGTCATTGGGCAGGGGACGCTGCTCATCGGCGGCGGCCTTGCCGTTGCCGTGACCTCGGCGGACGGCTACTCCCTGGATGCCGGCTCCACCCTTGCTACGACCAACATTGGCGGAGGCACAGCTACTTTGTCCGCTGCTTTGACCTTGAACGGAGGCAGCTTGAGCTTCGGCTCCCTGAGTGAGGATACGGCGGCCCTTACGGTTAACTCGGTCAGCGGCACGGCGGCTACGGATGTCCGGATCGGCCTTTCCTCCCTCACCACCAATACGAACTATGCCCTGCTGAGCGGTGCGGGGCTGGGGGATACGTCCATGTTCACGCTCACCGGCAGCGCGGCCGAGCTGTACAACGCTACCTTTACCGTCAATGATAACACGCTGTACATTTCCCTGGCGGACAAGGAGGGGCTTCTGCGCTGGAAGAGCGGCAACTGGAGCACGTCCGGAACGGACCTCTCCTGGAATATGGATGGCGCGGACTCCGCCTATACGGATGGACAGACCGTTTACTTCTCCAATGGGGACGGTGTGAACAAGACCGTGACGATCGTGGGCAATGTTGCTCCCGGGAAAATTAACGTGGTAGGCACGGACTTCGTGTTCACAGGTGACGGTTCCATTACCGGGGATACGACGCTGAATCTGCTGGACGGAGCTTCCCTGACCATCAACAACGCCAACTCTTATACCGGAAACACCGTGCTGTATGACGGCAGCAAGCTCGTCGTCGGCAATGCCGGCGCGCTGGGCACAAGCACGGTTCTCCTCCAGGGCAATTCCATTCTGGAGTTGACCACGGGCACGTGGAACGGCCTGGGCACGCGCCTTGACGCCAGTTCCACGGGTACGCTGAAGCTGAGCGGCAATGCCTCCGGCACGACGACGGCCGCGCTGACTGGCGTCAAATATGATGTGGGCGCGGGAACTACCCTGACGCTTTCCGCCGGAACTTACGGAAACACGATCACCGGCGCCGGTTCTCTGATATCTGCTGCCGGCACAACGGTTTTACAGGGTGATGTCAATATCACGGGAAGCTATACTTTGATGGCGGGTGCGAATGCGGCTGCTTCCTGGACGCTAGATTCCGGCGCTTCCCTGACGGCTGGAAGTTTCATCGGCCGTAATGAATACAACGGGACGACGACGCTCACTGTCAAGAAGGATGCTTTCATGAACATTACCGGCACCCTGCGGATTTCCCGTGACGGGAAGGGGGTCATGAACATTGAACAAGGCGGCATGGTCCTGGCTCAGACTCTGGATCTGGGGCAGAATTGGGCCGGAGCCGCCGCCAAGGGCGCCACCATTAATCTGAATGGCGGTTCCCTGCTTCTCGGAGCGGGAGGCATGACTGCGTCCGGCAATACCAATACGATTGTCCTGAACATGAATTCCGGGACCCTGGGAACGACGGCGGCGGAAGGCTGGTCCTCCGCTTATAACATGACTCTCACGGGCAACGTGACGGTTGATACTCGCCAGTATGATGCGGGGACCAGGTCCTACAATGACCAAGCTTCCACCAATATTACTCTTGGCGGCGTTCTTTCCGGCGCTGGCGGCCTGACGAAAGTGGGTTCCGGCACGCTGACCCTCTCCGGGCAGAATACCTATACGGGCTTGACGAACGTCCAGGCCGGAACGCTGGCATTCACGAATGCGAACGCCATGACCCTGGGCAGCATCTCCATGGGCGCGGGCGCCAAAATGACCACCGCCTCCGCCCTGACGCTGAACAGCGGCGCCGCACTGACCTTTGACATGACGGGCGTGGTGGCAAACGGCCCGATCATCAATATCCAGGCAGGGGCCCTGGCTCTGACGGATGCCAACTGCACGCTGACCATCAACAACTATGGTGAACTGGAAGCATCCGACTACGTCCTGGCCCAGTGGGCTGCGGCGGGAAGCCTGACTACGGATTCCTTCACCTGGACGCCGGACATCACCCGGGAAGGCTTTGAATACTCCGTCGTGGTGGAAAACAACCAGCTCGTGCTGAAAGTCGTGGACGTCAGCGGAGACAACGGTTTTGTCTGGGACGGCGGAACGGACCGCAAGTGGATCAACACCAGTATCGACGGCTGGAACACCAAGCTGACGGGCGTGGACACTCTGAACGACCAGGAAATCTACTTCTCCGCTGCGGAAGCGGGTGAAGTGAAGGTCTCCGGTACCGTGACGCCCAAGAGCGTCATTTTCAACGGCGGCACTTACACGCTGGTCAGTGATCCTGACAACGCGGGCTTTATTGCGGACTCCGTGGCTCCCACCACGCTCACCGTGAACGGAACGGCCGATGTCACCCTGAACCTGGCGAATACCTACACCGGAGGCACTCTTACCATCGGAGCGGATGGCGCGCTGGGTACGGCGGGTGACATTACCTTTAACGGCGGTACGCTGGCTTACGCGGACTCCGCCGCCGGTACGGATGTGACGGGATACGACGTTTCCAGCCGCGTCAAGGTTGGGGACGGAGGAGCCCTTAACGTTTCCGTAATCGGGGCAGGGGACACCGTCTCCTGGGCCGGACTGACGGCTGACGTCATGGGCGCGGGCACCACGCTGACCAAGACGGGGGACGGCACGCTGGCCCTGGGATACTCCGGGAATACCCTGGCCCACCTTACCGTGGAAGAAGGAACGCTTGCCTTCACGGGCGGTGCGACCATCGGCGTGAATCCGAATAATTCCACCATCGTCCGCGTAAATGAGGGCGCCTCTCTGGCCCTTTCCGGCGGAACCGTCAACCTGCACGCCCAGCTCAACGGCGCGGGCACCATCACCATCGGAACGGCGGATGCCGCAGGGCTGGTCAACATCTCCAATACCGGCAATACCAACTTCACGGGCCGTCTGGAACTGATCGGCAACGGGGAAAATATGAGCTCCAATGCCAACTGGGTGGCTTTCGGCGCAGGAAACACGCTGGGAGGGGGCACTGTCTTCATAGACGGCAAGGGCTTCTTCTTCACCGCGGGCACGACGGCCGCCAACTTTGAGATTGGTGACGCCCACGGCACAATGCAGAACGGTTCCTCCGGCGCCACGTATACCTTCTCCGGGAATCTTTCCGGTTCGGGCGCATGGGGCATGGCCACGAACGTGCGGATGACCAATATCCTCACGGGCTCCCTCAAGGACTTCTCGGGAACCCTGTCCACCAATGAAACCTCCGCCAACAACAGCCGCCAGGTCTGGAACTTCGGCAACGGCGGCGCGAGCGTCACGGGTGCGGGGAATACCGTCTTTGGAGACGGCGCCATTCTGGCGGGCAACACGGGCTCCACGGACGCCTCCCTGGCCGCGCAGTACAACGTCAATTACAATAACGCGGAACTGGTGCTGAATGCGCTGGTGCAGGGCAACTCCAACCTGACGCATGCGGGCACGGGCACCCTGATCCTGGATCAGGCCAATACCGCTACGGGAGCCCTCGGCATCACGAATGCCGGCGCCGTGGTCCAGCTTGGCACGGCGGACAAGGCCGGCCAGTGGGCCGGCACCGTGCTGAACGGAGCGGGAACGCTGAAAATCGTTAACGGATCACTGACCTCCGCCATGACGCGGGGAGAAGGCGCCACCGCGGGCATCGTTGTGGACTCCGCCGCCGCCATCAACCTGGGCGGTACCAATGGCGACATGCTGAAAGGCATCACCCTGGCTGCCGGAGGCAAGCTTACCAACGTCTCCGGAGACATTACGGTGGGCGCGGGAGCTACGGAAACGCTGAACCTCACCCTGGGTGCGGACAACGTCAATCAGGGCGCGGCCGGTACGGCCATCATTGACCAGGGAGACGGCAAGCTCGTCATCAATGATTCCGCCACGGTCAATCTGGATATTGACGCCATTGTAAACACCCTCGTCGCCCACAAGGACGCCGGGGTGGAAAGCTGGCTGACGCTGACGACCGGAACGCTGGAATGCGCCAATCTGGGCGACATCCAGTTCAGTAAGATACTTTCCAACTACGGCATCCGCGTGACGGGCACCGACGGCGGCAGCCTGGTCCTCAGCGGCCAGGTCAGCGGCCTTTACATGGTGGACGGCACCGCCTCCTCTGATCCCGATACGGTCACGAACTACGGCACGCTGGGCATGTACGCCGGCGTGGTGATCGCCCAGGACAAGACGCTTACCGTCCAGTTGGCGGGAGCCCCCGGCGACACCGACGGTGACGGCGCGGTCATCAACAACCTGCTGGGCGCAACGGGAAGCACGCTGAAAGTGGAAAACACCAATGCGGACGGAGGAAACGCCGTGGTCATCCTCAACAACGAACGCCTGGAAACGGGACTGCCCGCGCCGGATGATTATGCCGGGGCGGATTCCATCATGGGCGGCAACATCGTCGGGGAAAACGGGGTCACCTTCATCAAGCAGAACACGGGCAAGCTCACGGTCAACGGCTCCTTTGTGACGGACACCCTCCGCATGGAAGGCGGCACGCTCACCCTGAATGGTGATGGCAGCAGCTTCAACCATGTGGTGCTGGCAGGCACGGCGGAAGGCGTGGTTCTGGACGTCAACCGTAATACCGTCATGGGAGACCTGACGGACAGCGGCGAAGGCGCGGACCTGAACATCGGCAGCGGAGCCACCCTCACCATTAACGATGCCAGCAGCCTTTCCGCCAGCACCATCCAGGGCAGCGGCACGCTTGCCCTTCATGATACGCTGGCCCTTTCCGGCACGGCAGCCCTCCAGGGAGGCATTCTGCTGGACCTGGTAAAGGATGATGACTCTACAGGCACGCTTGACCTTGGCTCGACCACCGGCAACACCGTTGCCGGAATCAGTGGCCAGGGAACCTTGAAGAGCAATGGCGGCGCTCTGGCCGTCAATACCGGCAATTCGGGCAGCGGCTCCGTCTTCAGCGGCACGCTGGAAGGCCGCGGGCAGCTCAACATCTCCGGCAATGCGGGACAAACCCTTGACAACGTCATCACCGCCGCGGGCAGCAACTGGGCGATCAACAACACGGGCCGCCTCAATATCAAGATGGGCGGCACGGTAGAAGACCCGAGAGCCAATACGGCTCTTACCCTCAGCAGCCTGACGCTGGGCGACGGTTCCAGCACGAACCTCACCTTCAATACGGACTACGCCGGACCCATCATCAGCGTGACCGGGAATATCAGCATCAGCCAGGGAGCGGAAATCACCCTCAGCTCCACCGGCAAGAATGAACTGACGCTGGGCGCGGACGGCAGCTACACGCTCATGCATGCTGATGGAACCATCGACCTGGGTGGAAGCGACAGGCTGGCTATCCTGCTGGATCCCTCCTCCTCCGCCTTCAAGAAATTTGAAAACGATGCGTACCTGGTGATGGAAAACGGCAACCTCGTTCTGGTGGCTACGGCATCCAAGGACAATAAATACGCCCGTCTTGCGGATACGGTCAACTCCAGGGCCGGTGCGGAACTTCTCTGGAACCTGCCCGGCGACCTGGCTGCGGACTCCATCCTCAAGAAGGTGGATGACGCCGTGGGAGCCCTGACGTCTTCCAACCCCTCGGAAGCGAAGCGGGTGATGGCCGCTGTAGCGGGCAGCACGGTCAACGCGCTGGGTACGGCCCAGAAGGACGCCCTGCGCGACCAGATGGGCTGGATCAGGAACCGCACCACCCTCATGGGCGTCAACCCCGCCTACATCAACGAAGACCTCCCCTACTTCCACATGTGGATGGAAGGCACGGGCTCCTACGCCAAGCTGGACACCAAGGGAGATGAAAGCGGCTACCAGCTCA
>ERZ791837.119-NODE-119-length-56980-cov-4.099991_pt1 | contig 56980 bp, 64 predicted proteins | sample MGYA00510292_ERZ791837 | MGnify/ENA primary metagenome ERZ791837 (study PRJEB30046, sample SAMN00715259) | human gut metagenome | study: EMG produced TPA metagenomics assembly of the A metagenome-wide association study of gut microbiota in type 2...
CGGATGTTGTCCATGTGGTCGGTCTCCCGCTTTTCAAAGTCCTTGAACACATCCGCAAGGGGACTGGGCGATTTCAGGAGCGCCTTGCACTGCTTATCGGATAGGTCGTATTCCTCCAGTGCCAGCACGATGTCCTCCCGTACCGTGTACTCGTAGCAGTGGTTCAGGATTTCGTCGGGCGGCTGGGAAAGCAGCCACTCCCGATACTTCTCCTGTTCTGCGAACACCTTCTTATATGGAGCAGTGTTCAGTTCTTCGCTTGTCATTTGCATACCCTCCTTCATAAAGATTTAGCCGCCGATGAGGGGATCACCGGCGGCTATGTAGCATTCAATTGAGAAGTTGAACATATTTTTAGCCAAGTTCTCAACGGAAGTGAACTTTGACAAAAAGAAAGACCGTCCACTTTTTCAATGAACGGTCGAATTGGGTTGTATTCAGTTTTGCAGGGAACTTTTACCAGATTTTTTCTGCTGTATGTTCCCCATGCTGTCTTTGTTATTCTGCTTCTTCTTCAGCGTGAAACCCAGCCATAAATCTTTTCAGCAGAAATGTGCAGAAGTACGGGAAGGTGTATATCCTGTCCTCATGCCCGATATTGTTCTTTGACAGCTTGATCCCATATCTGATATCCGGGTAGTGATCAGAGGTAATCAATGTTTTCATTGATTTTGCCCGCCCACTTTTCGCCTTTACTTCAACAGGAATCAAGGATGCGGTTGAACGAATGAAGAAATCGGCTTCCAGCGTGGAATCCTCTTTTTTGTAATAGAACAGCTTATATCCTTGCTTGATGAGCGCTTCTCCTACCATGTTCTCATAGAGGGCTCCCTTATAAACACCCAGGTTCTTATTGGCTCTTAAATCCTCCTGCGATTCATCATCCAGCATGGATACCAAAAGACCCGTATCCGCAAAATACAGCTTGAATGTGTCAGGCTCGTAATTACCTCCCAACGGCAGTTCCGGAAACTCCATGCAGTAACAGATGTTGACCATACCTGCATCCGAAAGCCACTCTGCGCATCCTCGATAATCCCGGAATCTTGCGCCGGATGCCACCTTGGAAATCTGGAATTTTTTGTTTTCCCTTGCAAGCTGCGGCGCAACCCGGTTGAACACATTGATAATTCTTGTTTGATCGATTCCGGTGGCATACTTGCGAATATCTTCTTTATAGTCCGCTATGAGCTGCTTCTGCGTATCAAGCGATCCCTCAAAGGTGTTTCGCTCGATATACTCCGCGACGACAGCAGGCATTCCGCCAAGGATATTGTAATCCAGAAATAGCGAATGGAAGACATTCATCTCCAACTCGCTAAAAGGATTGAATTCCTTCATGTGGGAAAGCAGGTTTTCTACCGTGTCATCTCCATAGCCCTTTGCCCACAAGAACTCCTCGAAATCCATCGAAAACATCTCATAGTCTTTTTTATACCCTACGCTGTTGCTTTCGATCTTCTTGTAATTGACTCCCAGCATTGATCCACTGCAAATCACATCAAACCGCCCATCTATGCAGAAGAACTTGAGCGATGTTGCAATTTCCGGAAACTCCGTAATCTCGTCGAAGAAGATCAGCGTCTTTTCGGGCACAAACTTCTTTGTCGGGTCAATGAGTGAAATGTTCTTGATAATGTCAGCGGCTTCATATCCGTCCGCGATGATTCCCTTGTATTTCTCGTCACGGACAAAATTGATCTCGATCACATTTTCGTAATGATCGGCAGCAAAATGCAGGATCGACTCCGTTTTGCCTATTTGACGGCTTCCCTTGACAATAAGGGGTTTTCTGTTTTTATCTGCTTTCCATTCCTCTAAGAAAGCATCTACTTTTCTTTTCAAATACATCTAAATCACTCTCCAGCATGAGTTTTCTACTTCATTATACACAAAACATGGGCGATTGTCAATCCGCTCCGCACATTTCATGGGCGAATAGAAGTCGCTCCGCACACATTTTTAGATTATCGACCTCCTAAGTTTATGATAGCCGCAAGGTTTTGATTCCCTGCAGCTATCATTGGTTATTTCATGATTTTCAGTAACAGCGCATTGACATCTTCGGTCGGTTTGCCCTGCGCGACCAGCTTGTTTCGGAACCCCAGGAGCGCATATTTAGCGAGCCGGAGTTCTTCCGGATTTAACTCAACAATTCGCTTATCCTTTTTGCGTCTGAACATATCAGGCACCTCCGTCCTTTGATCTGACTTCATTGTAGCGACGGAAATGCCGTGCTGCAAATGTGCGGATCATTTCATCGCTCCCTGTCATCGCTGGAGCGGCTCAGCTCCTCCTCGCCTCGCTCGCCGTCAACGATCTCGTTCTCTCTTTTGTCGAGATTGAGCATCGCATTCAGTTCGTTTAGCCGTGCCGTTTTGCCATGCGCCATGTCTCATCCTTTGGGATGATTTACATTTCAGAACAGCCGCGTATAATGTAATTTGAGATAGGTGGCAAAAGACTTATGACAATCTCGCACTGTATCAAAGGGAGGGAAGAAATGACCGAAAATATCATCATAAAGCCCTCTGTTCAGAAACGGTTTGACAGCTTCATGGCGCATGGCAGAGTCCTTTTTTTCAGCGCACCCTGCGGCTTTGGAAAGACCGCGCTGGCGGACGCGCTGCTGCGCGGTCGGAATGTGCTGCGGCAAAGCGCGGCAGACCCAGACTGCGCGATCCCACCGTCAGTGCAGGATTGGGACATTCTGCTGATTGACGATCTTCAGCTCATGCAGGAGGAAGCCGGGCAGCAGGCTCTTTGCGAATTGATTCGCTCAAGTCCGGAGCGCCATTTCGTGCTGCTCTCGCGCGGTGTGCCGCCCGGCTGCCTGACGGCGTTTCAGTACACGGGGCTGATGACGGTGCTGGAGGCCGACGACCTGCTCTTTGATGCGGACGATGTGCGGCGGCTGCTCCGGCTTTACGGCGTGGAGGCGGCAGACAGTGAGATCGACGGAATTTTGAAAGAATCCGTGGGCTATCCGCTGGGCGTAGCCATCACCGCCCGGTGTATGTCTCCGGGCAAGCCGTGGACACCGGAGCTGGTGGCGCGGGTGTTCCGGGAGGTGTTTCTCTACTTTGAAACCGCCATCTACCGGCGCTTTGACCTGCCGGTGCGGCGCTTCCTGTTGGAGCTGGCTCCCTTTGAAAGCTTTGACCTGGAAATGGCGCGGATGGTCAGCGGCGATCCCCGTGCCGGCGAACGGCTGGACTGGCTTCTTCGATACACCACTATGCTGCGCTACGACGACTGCCAGCGCTTCCACTTCTGGTCGGGGTTCCGAGCTTTTCTCCGCTGGGAGATGGAACGGGAGTATACCGAGGAAAAGCGCAAAGCACTCTTCAGCCGGGGCGGGCTGTACTATGAACTGAAGGAGGACTACGCCCACGCCCTGGAATGCTACACCAGCGGCGGTGACCATTCCAAGGTTTCCGAGCTGCTGGTGCGCAACGCCGAGCTGCACCCCGGCATGGGTCACTATGCCGAGATGGAAAAATACTACCGCAGCCTGCCGGAGGCGGAAATTCACGCCTCTCCCTCGCTGATGCAGGGCATGAGCATGCTCTGCGCGCTGGCGATGGACTACGAAGGCTCGGAACGCTGGTACGGCGAGCTGCAAGCATTTGCCGAGCGCTGCGGCAGGCAGGACGCCGCCGGAAAGCAGGCCCGCAGCCGCCTTGCATGGCTGGACATTTCTCTCCCCCAGCGGGGCGTGAACGGTCTGACTGTGGGGAGACAGGATATTTGAGAAATGCGGGATAAGGCGGGATGAGGGGGGAGACGGCGGGAAAACCCTTGAAATACGCGGGAAACGGCGACTTTCGGCGCGGGACGGAGGCGCGAATTATCAACAATCTTGAGATGAGGATGCGTCGGCGGCGGTCGGCGCTTTTTTCGCGCCCACGAGGCCGCACAACGTCGGCGGCGCGGCGAGGCGCATACATACGCAAAATGCGAAGAAGCCCCGGAAACGCCCGTATAACGGCATTTCTGAGGCTTTTAGATGGCATGAGCCGCTCGGCCCCGTCCCGGAAGTCACAGCAGCAGACCAAGAGGACGAGAGCTTCGCGGCTCATGCTGCTATTGTAGCAGACGCGGCGGCGGATTGCAAGAGGGGCAAGCGTGCTAACGGAGCGTTAGAGCGTGCGAGTTTTGGGGAAAACGGGGCTTTTCGGCGCGGATCGGCGGGGATGAGGGCGTGCGCGGGCCGTGCGAAGCGTGCGCGGCGGGGCGGCGAAGCGGGGCAAAACAGGCGGCGAGCAATGGGACAAATCTGCAAAACCGATGGGACTGCGTCCCATTGCCCTGTTTTCAAGGGTTTTCGGGCTTTCGACCCTCGTTTTTCGCCGCTTCATCAATGGGACAGAAAACAGATTTACAACTAAATCAAAACAGCGCAAAAAATCAAGCGGTTCCACCTTGGGCTTCAGCGTCCTCGGCGGGGCCGCTTTTTGTTGCGGAGCTGCCGTTGTGATACGTCCAGTAAATAGACTCTTTTTTCCGTTCGACGTGCTTTCGATATTTGAGATGAACGAGGTCAAAAATGTCCTCCCGCTGCTCCTCCGGCAGGAGGCGATACATGGCGATCAGATCGGCCTCCTCGTCCTCCAGCGGCGAGCCGTCGCAGATCAAACCCGCCGTCTTCTGATGGGCGAAGAGGTCGTCGCTCGCTTTTGCGGGGGACGGTTCAATTTCGAGTAAGTAGTCGGCGGACACCTCGAAAATTCGGGCAAGCGAAGCAAGCGCATTATACCCCGGCTTGCTTTTCCCAGTCTCCCAATCGCCGACGTTTCCGGGAGAAACGCCAACTTCTTTCGCAAGCTGGCCTTGGGTAAGGTTCTTTTCAGAGCGTAGTTTTTTTAGTAGGGCACTGAACACAAAAATACCTCCTCGAAATTGCGGGTAAATCACACGCAAAACTATTGACAAACTCGTAAATGCGAGCTATACTAAGTGCGAAAAGTGGTTTATGAATAAAGCAAAATAAATCATAGCACACCCCGACCGAAAAGGAAATAGCAAATCGGCGAACGGTAGAGTAAAAGCGAGCGGCGAGGGTCTTCCCCCCTTACTTCAATTCATTCCCGGCGTTACAAATTGGGCAAAGCACCACACGGCGGACGCCTCGCCGCCGTATGGGAGTACCGCAAGAGCAGCACCGATGCTTCGAAAGTTTACAAACCGAAGCATAGCGAAAGAAGTCGAGAGAGCTTGCGCGGTTGGAATCGGCAGGTGTTGGCGCACCGCAGATCCTTTTAGAGGAAGTCGTTCTGATTCTCATTTCTCAGCGACCCTCGCCGTTCACTTTTACTCTACCACAAACGCCGAGAAAAGGAAAGGAGGCAGATCATGAGACGCGGCAAGAAGCCCACCCGCAAGCAGAAGATCCGGCTCGGGCAAGCGGGCCTCGCCCCGGAGAACTGGCTGGTCGTGAAGCAGAAAGCAAACGGCGAGCTAATCATTCTGAACAAGTACCACGACACGATCCGCGTCATCCCGCCACTGGCCGGATGAGCTTTGCAGGAAGGAGCAGCAGCATGAAGGAGCAACCGCACATCTGCCCACTGTGTGGGCGAGCATACGACGAGCCGCCCGCGCTGTCGCGAGCGGACAACCAGACAGACATCTGCCCGAGGTGCGGCATGATGGAGGCACTGGCGGCCATGCCGAGGCGGGAAACGCCACAGGAGCGGACGCGGCGGGCCGTGTACGCCACGGGCAACCGCTGGGCGATCGAGAATTTTGAAGCGACCTACCACTAAGCCGAAACGCCCGGAAGGGCGTCACCGGGAACTGCCCCACCCGGTCTGAAGATGGCAGGGCAGAAAGGAATGACGGCAGCATGAGAAAGATCAAGAAGATCAACGGCTTCCTCGTGGTCAAGTTCAACGACCGCGAGAAGCGTGAGTACGAGGGCACGGCCCTCGGAGAGTACGGCGTGATCGACGCGGAGGTCTACACGGGCAATCTGGACATCGACCGGGGCGCGATGGAGTACGACGACGCGGACACGCTGGAGGTGGCCGTGGAGCTGGCACGGGGGCTGGAGTCCGAGGAGGACATCACGGATGAGCCGCCCACCTACACCGCCGCCGTGGAAACGAATGAGAGCTATACCGAGGAGACGGTGGAACCCGCCGCCCTGATCGAGGGCTGGACGCGCCGCCTTGCCACGCAGGTCAAGAGCAAGCACTACCCCGACACCGACCCGCGCACCGCCGCGCACGAGCTTTACGGCTTCAAGATGGCGCTGCATCAGATCGGCTTCCTGCCGGAGAGCGAGGTCATCACCGACCCGGACACCTTCGGCGCGGGACGGCTGGACGGCCCCATGCCGCGCAACCCCGAAGAGCTGCTGGCGTTCGTGTGCGACGAACGGTGCAAGAACCGGGCCGGACACACGCAGGAGGAGCTGGACGCCATTTGCGCGAAGTGCCCGCTGGGACAGCTCTACGAGGACGCGGAGGCGCAAGACCTGCGCATCCGGGAGCGGAGCGAGCGAGCACTGCGGGAGCACATCGAGGGCGTGAGGCGCGCCGAGGACACCGTGACCGCCCTGCTTGGCGGGCATGAGGCGCTGGCCTACCTTGCGGCGCTGCGGGACGGACAGATCCTGCAGGAGAACGAGTGCGAGCACTATGCGGCGCAGATCGCCGAGGCGGGCGCAGCGTGGGAGACGGTGCTGGAGGGCGTGAGCTTTGAAGACATCTCCCGGCTGCGGCATCTGCTGCGGGAGGTGGACGAACACATCAAGGACGGCGGCGAGCTGTTCAACGGCTTCCGGCACGAGACAGAGCGCATCCCGGCGCATCGGCTGGAGGAGCTCCACCAGTTCGGGACGGCGCTTCTCGGCGAGTGCCCGGAGAACGACTGCACGATCTACCGCAACGTGTTCCGCATGGCGGTCGACGTCGACGGGCAGATGGGCAAGCTGACGGGCCACGCAAGGGAGACGATGCAGCGGGAGTATGATCGGCTGCTCCGGGAGTTGAACCACCTCTACACCATGAACCACGCGGTGAAGAAGTACCGGGAGGCGCAGCATGACAGGACTTGAACTGCTCAAGGCCCCGGAGGCCACGGCAGGCGAGATCGCGGACATCATCTCCGCACCGTGCCCGCCCACCATCCCCGCCCACTGCGACGGCGTGAGCTGCCGGGAATGTTGGCTGACGTGGTTGACAGGCGAGCCGATCAAAGAGAAAGAGCCGCCCGACAAGCGGACGGCTCCCGACGAGGAAGGGCTGCATCCCAACCTTGTCGCGTTTCTCAGACAGCGCAAGCACTTACTCGGAGTGCTTGAAGATGTCAAAGACGATGTTACTGCTGGCGCTCTCGATCATACTTCTCAATAGCAAGAGCGGCAACCATCGCCATCATTCGTGCGAGGTCTTCCGTGAATACCGAGTCCTCACTACCATTGAAACGTTCGGGATAGCGAGCGACAAATGCCTCGGTCACTTCGCGCGTAAACTGACGCACATCAATCATGATACACACCTCCTCCCTTGGCAAAGGCCACGTCTCAATTATAGCCTTCCGGGAGGGCAAAGGAAAGGAGCAGCAGAATGTTCAGCACAGAAGACCTCAAGACCGCGATCGGCGCGACCGTCATCGCACGGCGGAACGCGGCAGCGCGGCTGCGGGAGGCGGGCAACCCCCGCGACCCGTTCCGGGCGCTGCCGGGGATGGAGCAGCAATTCTTTGAAGCGGCGCAGAGCGTGCGCAGCTACGACCTCGTTCTCAACTTACTTGAGAGAGAAGTGAAGCGGGAGGCGCGAAAGCGTGCGGGGCGCACGGCGCAAAGCGCGGCGGCGTTCCTTATCACGGCGGGGCTCATCATCCTCGCGACGCTGGGCTTCGCGGCGGCGCTGCTGCTGATGCGCTGCCCTGTCCCCGCCGTGAGCGTCACCGCGTTTATAGGCGTGGCAGTCTCGCTGGGCTGGGCGGTCATCCGGAAGTAAGTCTAAGAACAAGGAGAAAGGAGGGCAAGCGATGAGAGGCCCGAAGAAACGGCTGACGCCGTTCGGGAAGATGGTGGTGAAGGCGCTGGCTGACCGGGATATGAGTCGGGCGGAGCTGGCGGCCACGGTAGGCACAAGCCCGCAGTATATGAGCTACATCCTGAACGGGACACGCTCGGGTGAGAAGTACCTCCCGGCGATCATCGCCGCCCTCGCGCTCGACCCGAAGAAGGCGGAGCGGGCGATCGCGGCATGACGCACGGAAGGGAGGGAACGGAGTGCCGGACGTATTCATCACGCTGGAGGAGGCAGCGGCTTTTGAAGGTATCACTTACGAGGCCATGAAGAAGCGCGTTCAAAGAAGCCCCGAACAGCATAACGTAAAGTCACAGGCCCGGGAGGGCGGCGGCAAGGATCAGGTGTTGATCTCGACAAGCTCCCTCTCGGCAAAGGCGCGGAAGGCATGGCGAGCCGCGCAGAAGGTGGAAGGGAGTGAGGTCATCATAGACAAGAGAGCACAGGAGGCCGTGCCGTGGTACGTCACCGCCGACCTGAACCAGTACACGGAGGCGAACAAGAAGCGCTTCTATGAGGCGGTAGAGCTGGCGGCGCGGGTGCAGGACTTCATCGACTATGACGGCCCTGACCGCACGGGCTACGCCGAGCGGTACGCGCTGGGGCTGGGGATCAGCCCGCAGAGTCTGTACCGCTACATGAAGAACGTGCTGGAGGCGAACGCATGGGCGCTGAAGCTGGAGAAAGAGGACGGCAAGAGCCGGGACTACTTCCGGGCGCTGGCGCTGTGCCGGAAGCCAAAGGAGACGGGTACGTTCCCGAGCTTGACGGACGAGCAGAAGGCGATCATTGAGAACATCTGGTTCGACAAGCGGTTCGCGGCGAACCTCGGCACGATCGAGATGCTCTATGAACGGTTTGAGCTGGAGGCGGAGCGGCGGGAGTGGGAGGAGTATCCCTCCATCAAGACGGTGGCCCGGTACATCAAGTTCCTCATGGGACAGCGGGGTGCGGAGTCTGCCCGGTTCCTCGCCGCCAATGGGACGCGGGAGTGGAAGAACAAGCGGATGATGAAGGGCAAGCGCGACGCGACGAGCCTTCAAGTCATGGAGTATGTTGTTGGCGACGAGCACACCTTCGACTTTTGGGTGCAGTGGACAGCCCCGAACGGCAAGATCAAGGCCGTGCGCCCGAAGCTGGTCGCGTGGCTGGATATGCGCTCCCGCGCTATCATCGGCGATGTAGCGTGCGTCAACGCCAATTCGCAGACGCTGAAGGAGTCGCTGGTCAAAATGATCTACAGCAATCCGGGCGGCGTTCCCCACATCCTGCACGTCGACAACGGCAAGGATTATACTGCCGAGGTCATGACCGGGGAGAACCGCAAGAACCGCAAGCACCGCAAAGTCGACCTTGACTTCGCGTTTGACTCGGAAACGGTCGGCTTCTATCAGAGCATCGGCATCCAAGAGGTCGGACGCTCGCTGCCGTATCAGCCTTGGGACAAACCGATCGAACGCTTCTTCTCCACGGTCTGCTCGAAATTCTCCAAGTGGTTTGAGAGCTACACGGGCACGCTGACAGGCTCCAAGACCTACGCCAAGCGGCAGAAGGACATCGACCAGATGCTGGAGCGCGGGGAGCTGCTGACGATGGAGGAGTTCTTCGAAGTCTGGACGGAGTGGAAGAACACCAAGTATCACACCCGCAAGCATCGCGGCCTGAGCGACGCGGGCGAGAAATGGGTTACGCCGATCGAGATGTTCGAGAACGGCCCGCGCTATGAAAAGGCAGCTCCACCCCGAGAGTACGCGGCGATGCTGCTGATGAAGGCGGCGACCGCCCGCGTTACAAACCAAGGCATCAACAAGTTCGGCACACTCTACACGGACACGGAGCTCGCCTACTACGTCAATCAGAAAGTCAACATCAAGTGGGACATCGACGATGTCACCAAGCTCTATGTGTACGACATGGACGGCAAGAAGATCTGTGAGGCGGTGTCCGCCGAGCTGCTCGCCTTCGGCCCGCATTGTTCTCAGGCGGCACTGGAGAAGCATCTGCGAGATCAGAAACGAAACGAGCGAGAGGTCAGGGAGTATCTGGAGGAGCGAGTCCGCCCCTACGAGCTGCGGCTCGAGGACGGCGCAAGGCCCTCGGATGCAGTGGGCATGATCGACCTGACCATCAAGGCCACGCCGAGCCAGAAGCTGGTCTCCCTACCCAAGGACAGAATGTTCCGGTCGGAACAGGCAAGCAAGACGAGCAGGAAGAAAGTCACGGACGACACCTTCCTCAACGCCAAAGGCGACAAGGCGCTCTCCCTTTTGAGAGCGATGAACGAATGATAACGGAGGTACATCATGGAAGTTACAGCAGCAGAGCGCACCACAATCTACACCAACATCAGCCCCCTCGCGCAGCGCGTGAACAATTACATCCAGACGCAGCACTCGAGCATTGCGGCGGTCGCCAAGGACATCGGCTACAGCCGCACCACCGTCTCCCGGTATCTCACGGGCAAGTATGACAGCAACCCGAACGACCTTGAGAGCAAGCTGACGGACTTCCTCACCCGGCAGACGGGCGAGGCGGTCGACCTGACAACGCCGTTGGCGAAGTCAGAGGGCAAGACGTGGCAGACGCCCGTATTCTTTGAGAGCCGGGACGCGAAGGCCGTGCTCGGTGTATGCCAGAGCTGTCAAGAGTACATTGGCCTCGGCATCGTAGTCGCCCGCAGTGGCTACGGCAAGACCTACGCCCTGCGGCAGTACGCGAAGCTCTCCCGCGTGGCCTACATCGAGTGCGACGACACCATGAGCAGCCGCGACCTTGTGGAGGCGATTGAACGGAGCATCGGGCTCCCAAACGGCTACGGCACGATCTGGCGCAGGGTGAACGGCATCCGGGAGTTCTTCAACACGAACAAGGGCTACCTGCTGATCATCGACGAGGCGGACAAGCTGGTGAGCAAGTACACACAGAAGAAAATGGAGATCCTGCGGGCGGTGTTCGATCAGAGCGATGTGGGTCTTGTGATCGCGGGCGAGCCGAAACTGGAGGCGCAGATCAAGACCTACCTCGTGCGTATGGCGAACCGGGTAGACTTCTACGCCTCGCTGCGGGGCCTCTCCCCCTCGGAGGTGGAGGGCTATCTCACGGACTTCCAGATCGAGCCGGAGGCGCTGGTGGAGTTGAAAGCGCGGGCGTGCAATATGCAGACCGGGTGCTTCCGACTGCTCGACCGCACGCTCTCTAACGTCCGACGCATCCTCAAGGAGACGGGCGAGGAGACGGTGACGGTGAAGACCATAGCACAGGCGTCGTCCATGATGATGCTTTGAGGAGGGACAGCGAATATGAGAATAGAACGCATCAGCGGAGCGATCCTCATCCTGCTCTCCGGCGTGCTGCTCCTGATGGCAGCCTACGGCGGGACGCCGGAGGATCGGGACGCGACAGCGATCCTCCTGACGCTGCCGATGGGTCTTGTGGCACTGTTCACCGAGATCCCGGAGCGCGGCAAGCGCACCAAGCGAGACTACCGGGCGTAAAGCCCGCAACATTAACAAATTGAAAGGAGCCGCAAACATGGCAAGGAAACGAGTAGTCGAGGCCCCGAGCCTCCATTCATGGGAGGACGTGAACGACGCCCTCCGTCAGATCGCCGAGGCGCAGATCGCGCTGGGCGAGATCCAGAGCGATATGCAGAAGCAAATCTTAGGGGCACAGAAGGTCGCCGAGGAGCAGAGCAAGCCGCTCAACGACAATGTGGCCAAGCTGGAGCGCGAGATCAAGAGCTTCGTCACCGACCACAGGGACGAGATGGGCAAGACGAAGTCGATGGTGCTGACGTTCGGCGAGGTAGGCTTCCGGCTCTCCACATCCGTCTCGCTGCCCCGGGCGAAGGAGAAGCTGGAGGAGATCATCCGCCGTCTCAAGTCCCGCCAGATGACGGACTGCATCGTGGTGGAAGAGAAGGTCAGCAAGGAGGCTCTGAAGAAGTACGGTGAGGACACGGTGAACGCCGTGGGCGCAACGTGGAAACAGAGCGACGTGTTCGGCTATGAGGTGAACATCGCCAAGCTGGAGCAGATCAAGGCGGGCAACTGAGGAAGGGGGCTCACGGAATGACAGCAGCAAGGACTGGGCGCAAACAGCCCTCCATCCGCACGCTGTGGGCGATCGCGAAGTCGCCGGAGCTGCACCTCACGGACGAAGACCTGCACGCGGTTGTCTACCGCGAGACAGGCAAGGAGTCCATGAAGATGCTGACGCAGGGCGAGGTCAACACTGTTGCCCGCGTGCTGCAGAACATGAAGGACAGTGTGAGTCGGAGTGTGCGGGACAAGCGCACGGACACGGGCGGCGACATCCGCACCACCGCGCAGCGCCGGAAGATCTACGCGCTGTGCGAGGCGCTGGGCTGGAATGACGACCCGCGCCGCATTCAAGGCTTTGTCAAGCGCGTGGCCCATGTCGACCGCATCGAATGGCTGAACATGGCGCAATGCGAGAAGGTCATCGAAGGGCTCAAGGCAATCCTCGCACGGCAGCGCCGGAAGGAGGCGGAGCTGTGATAGAGGAACGAGCGATCCTCGCGGCGCTGGAACGCATAGCACGGATGCAGGACAGCATCCGCAGCGGCATGGACATCTGCAGGGACACGGGGCTTGTGTTCCTGCGGGTCTACTATGAACAACTCCCTCCCAATGTTGCCCGCCGTCTGACAGAGCTACACGCAGAGGACATGGCGGAGATCCCTCGCGCAACCTCCACGGAGGGTACGGCGCAGGATCGGCAGCGTCTTGGCGAGAAGCTGGCGAGCGACGCAGCCACCGCACAGGTCATGCGGGCGATGAATGTCTACCGCGCAAGGCTCGGATACGGCCCGCAGGAGGGCGGAGACGGCGCGGAAGCAGCGGGAGGTGATATGTAATGCCAAAGGGGAAGAAACGCCTCACGCAGCGGGAGAAGGCCGAGCGTGCGGCGATCAAGAAACAGCTCCAAGCGGACGGCGTTCTCCCACCTGATAAGCCCCGGCTCAACCGCAAGAAGTTCGCCCGGGAGGTGTGGGAGGATTTCAGCGAGATGGATGTCTACACCGCAGATTTCTACCTCCGCAAGGCGATCATGGCAACGGTGGGGCCGGAGCTGCACGAAGTGACATCGGAGCAGGTTGGCATCCTGAAGCTGATGAAGCTGGCGGTGGAGACCGATCGGTTCATGCAGCAACTCAAAACAGAGGGGCGCGAGCAATACAGCATCGGGGAGTATGTCGAGAAGGTCTACAACCCGGTCATGAATTTATAGGAGGATTCACATCATGGCAAAATTGACACCAGACGCGACGAGGACGGAGCATGGCCTCGTCATCAACGAGAAGATCATCCCGTGGGGCGCGGTCTGGCCCAAGGACTCCGGCGCATACAAGAAGGGCGCACAGTACAAGGCCGACCGTCTGCTCTCGGGCGGCACGGGCAAGGTCAAGGGCGTGACCATCCACAACACCAACGACCTGAAGAACGTGGAGGAGGACGCCGAGCAGTACACCCGCGCGACGTGGCCAAACGCCAACATGAACGACGCCCGCGTCCACTACTACGTCGACGACATCAACGCATGGCAGAACCTGAGAGAGGACGAGGTGGGCTGGCACGCGGGCGATGGCCGGAAGGCCACGGGCGGCAACGCTCTCCATCGAGATCATCATGGACGGCTCGGGCAGCAAGGAAGACCTCAAGGCAGAGGAGAACGGCGTGCTGCTGGCGGCACTGCTGCTGAAGAAGCACGGCTTGAGCGTGAACGAGCTGTACACGCACAACCACTGGATGGGCCACCCGGACTCCATCGTGCAGGGCGCGAGGAAGAACTGCCCGCTGTACATCCTGCCCCATTGGGCGCAGTTCAAGCAGAAGGTCGCCGCAAAGCTCACGGAGCTGAACGGCGGCGCGACCACCACGGAGGCGGGCAAGACGGAGATCATGGGCAAGGCCAAGGCGAGCGCACAGCAGATGGCGCTGTTCGCCCGATCCAAGAACGCGGAGCCGCAGCTCCCGGCGTGCTCGCTGGAGCAGCTGGCGCAGTTCTTCCTCGAAGAGGGCGAGGCCGAGGGCGTGCGCGGCGACGTCGCCTTTGCGCAGAGCCTCCACGAGACGGGCTTTTTCAAGTACGGCGGCATCGTGCTCCCCACGCAGAACAACTACGCAGGCATCGGGGCGCTGAACGGCAACGCCAAAGGACAGGCGGCGACCTTCCCCGACCCGCGCACGGGTGTCCGGGCGCAGATCCAGCACCTAAAGGCATACGCCTCCAAGGAGGCGCTCGTGAACGGGTGCGTCGACCCGCGCTTCTCCCTCGTCACACGCGGCTCGGCGCAGTATGTGGAATGGCTGGGCGCAAGCGACAACCCCAACGGCAAGGGCTGGGCCGTACCGGGCAAGGGCTACGGCAGCAAGATTATCGCCCTGTTAGGTCAGATCATGGCGTTCGAGGTGCCGCAGACGTCCGCGCCGAGCGAGCCGGAGGAGCAGGAGCCGGAGTTCCCGGCGTATCAGTTAGAGGGGCTTGAAACGCTCGTGGAGGCTGGCGTCATCAACTCCCCCGAGTTCTGGCGGCAGAAGTTCAGCGAACAGGTGACGGTCGGCGAGATGTTCGGTATCTTGGGAAAGCTCTTCACAAAAGTGACCGAGTAAGGACGCGGAGGGCGGGACATGGAAGACCTCGTAAAGGAGCTGACGATCGACATGGTTCCTGACGGCGACAACCGCATCATCGCAGAGACGATCGGCGTCGAGAACTACTACAAGCTGTGCTCGGTCGTCGGCGGCTCGACCATCTACCTCCAGAAGCCGGAGAGTGTCCTTCGCCCTGTCCGAGACGCTCACATCAAAGCGGAGTTCAACGGCTACAACCACCCCGAGCTCGCCCGCAAGTACGGCGTGACGGAGCGGTGGGTGCGGCAGCTCTGCGGCGAGGGGAAGCTGGAGGGACAGATGAGCCTTCTCGACTACGGCGACGAGCCGGAAAACACTACGTTCTAAGACAACATTTCTAAGAAGCAGTACATATATAAGGTTCCTGAAAGGGACGGTAAAATAAGACTATGAGCATAGCTCATAGTCTTATTTTTATATCCAAAGGAGGACACCAAACATGAGCATGGAGATCATTCAGAGCGCGGCGACCGAGCTGCTGGTCAACGTTGCGCTCGCCGTGCTGGCCCTCGCCGGGGCCTACGCGGTCTACTACATCCGGCTCGGCACATCCAAGCTGAAGGCGCAGACCGCGCAGATCGAGGACGCATCCACCCGCAAGGTGCTGGACGACGCCTTGGAGGACGTTGCGAACCTCGCCACGCTGTCGGTGGGCGCAATGGAGCAGACCACGGCAAAGGCGCTGCGCGAGGCGGTCAAGGGCGGCAAGGCAAGCCGCGAGGAGCTGGTCGCGCTGGGCAAACAGGTCTTTGACGAGGTCAAGGCGTCGATCGCGCCGGAGGCGCAGCGGGTCATCACGAAGAACCTCGGCAGCTTCGACGAGTATTTGACGAAGTGCATCGAGGCCGCTGTGCTGAAGATCAAGCAGAACGAGCCGTACATCACCCTCCCGGAGAGTGCGCTCATCGAAGGCGAAGCGGAACGGTAAGGAGGGCGGCACATGGACGTCTCTCAGATCACCGCCCTCATCGGCGCGGCGGCGTCGCTGCTGTGCACCGTCGTCGTCGGGGCGCTCACCTTCTTTATGAAGAAGACGCTCACCAGTCTTGAAGAGGCGGACAAGCGGAACGCCGAGGACATCAAGACGCTGGACAAGAACCTCAACGACCTGAAGGCAGACCTCCCCCTGATCTATGTGACGCGGGAGGACTACATTCGGGTCATGAACAGGGTCGAGGACAAGCTCGACCAGATCCTCTACGGAGGCAAAGCCAAAGGAAAGGAGGAGTGACCTCATGGCAATCCTTGACGAGCTGACCGAGCAGGAGGTCAGCAAGAACAAAGCAATCCGGGGCTACATCGTCCGAGCCCTCGCAAAAGGCAGTCAGAACGCCTTGCTCGTCCGTCAGATCACAAACGCCCTCGTCGCTGACGGCCTGATCTACTCGCCGGACATTTCAAAGCCGATCGAGTATCTGCAGGAGGCGGGTTATGTGACCTTCACCGACCGATCGGTGAACGCCTACAACGCCTACCGCAAGGACTCCATCATCAAGCTCACCCGCAAGGGCGTCGATCTCGTCGAGGGCACGATCAACGACCCGGGCATCGATGTCTAAGGCGGAGCGACGGAGGACGCGGGTCAGCTCGACGATCGACAAGCTCCCGGACGATATTAAAGGGCAACTCGACGTCCGGCTTGCGGACACCTCCAACACCTATGAAGAACTGGCGGCATGGCTCAAGGCTGAAGGCTACGAGATCAGTAAGTCAGCGATCGGGCGCTATGCGATCCGCACCACACAGGCGGCGCAGCGCGTAGCGCAGACCATCCAGCGCACTCAGGCGATCGCTCAAGCGGTGGAGGCCCACCCCGACCTCGACTACACGAAGGCGGCGTCGATGGTGCTCATGGACGGGCTCATGCAGCGAGTCAGCACCGCTGAGGACGACTTTCAGGAAATGCCGCTGGATAAGGCGGGGCGACTCATCGCAAGCCTCGCCCGGAACGCCACCTACGAAAAGCGCGTCCGGCAGGACATGAAGAAAAAAGCTGAGCTTGCCTTCGAGCAGATGGAGACGGAGCTCATGGCGGCAATCAAGCAGCACCCTGAGCTTGCTGGCGAGCTTCATGACGTGCTGGAGCGTGCAAGAGAGAAGGTGCTGGCAGATGGCGAAGATTGACCTGAACGACTACCTCGAAAAGCTCACAGAGCCGGAAGACCGGGAAACGGTCGCAAACCGTGCGTATCAGCGGGAGCTGTTCGAGCAGTACGTCACAAAGGACGGCAACTTTCCCGAGCAGCGGGCGCAGCTCCTTGAGGACTTCAGGGTCGGAAAGGAACTGACCGGGCCGAAGGGACTGCGCCGGAAGCTCGGAGCCTTCGATCTTGAATACTTCGGGCGGGCCTATCTCGCGCACTACTTCGTCCGCCCGTCGCCCAAGTTCCACGGCGAGCTGGACAGGATATGGCGGGAGGGCGTGCTGAAGGGGATGAACCCGGAGGTGGACGCCAAGCGGATCAGCCGCGCGGATGGGTGCCGCCGTGCGATCGAAGCGCCTCGTGGCCACGCCAAGAGCACGACCTTCACTTTCAAGGATGACCTGCACGCCGCCGTCTACGGCTACAAGCACTACATCATCATCCTCTCTGACAGCTCGGAACAGGCCGAGGGCTTCCTCGTCGACATCAAGACGGAACTGGAGGAGAACGCTGCCCTGAAGGAAGACTTCGGCGAGCTGGAAGGCAAGGTCTGGAAGTCCTCTGTCATCCTGCTGGCCAACGGCGTCAAGATTGAGGCAATCGGCTCGGGCAAGAAGATCCGTGGCCGACGTCACAAGCAGTGGCGTCCCGACCTTATCGTCTGCGACGATCTGGAGAACGACGAGAACGTCAACACGCCGGAGCAACGCAAGAAGCTCCGCGACTGGTTCTATAAGGCGGTCTCCAAGGCGGGCGACACCTACACCGACATCGTTTACATCGGCACGCTGCTCCACTTCGATGCGCTGCTGGCCAACGTAGCGAAGAACCCGAGCTATAAGTCGGTGCGCTATCAGGGCGTCATCAGCTTCGCCACCAACGGCGAGCTGTGGGACGCATGGGAATCCATCTTCACCGATCTCTCCAACGACAACCGACAGGAGGATGCACTGGAGTTCTTCCAAGCGAACCGCGAGGCGATGCTGGAGGGCACGGCGGTCTTATGGGAGGAGAAGCTCTCCTACTACGACCTCATGGTCATCCGCATCTCCGAGGGTGAGGCGTCCTTCAACAGCGAGATCCAGAATGACCCCATCGACCCGGAGAACTGCACTTTCCAAGAAGAGTGGTTTGACTTTTGGGACGACGAGGGCAAGGCGCAGCCAGACTTCTCCGACCCGAAGTTTCTCTTCATCGGCGCGAACGACCCATCGCTGGGCAAGAACAAGAAGTCGGACACCAGCTCCATCATCGCACTGGCGAAGGACACGCAGACGGGCTACCTCTATGTCGTGATCGCGGACATTGCCAAGCGCAAGCCGGATCAGATCATTGAGGACGCCCTCGACGCGAGCCGACGCCTCCAGCGGGAGTACAAGCGGCCCTACTACAAGTTCGGCGTGGAGACGGTGCAGTTCCAGTATTACTTCGCCGAGATCATGCGGCAGCGTGCGGCAGCGGTCGGCGAGTATCTCCCTATCGAGGAGATCAACAGCACGCAGAACAAGGATGCACGCATCCAGTCCCTGCAGCCGTTCGTGAAGAATGGCTACATCAAATTCAGCAAGAAACACAAGACACTGCTAAAGCAGATGACCGAGTACCCGATGGGCAAGAACGACGATGCGCCGGACGGCCTCCAGATGGCGGTCAAGCTGGCGCTTGACGTCAAGATCGGGCGCAGAGTCGACTACAGAAGCGTCATCGCCCGCGCCCTCGACTTCCGGCGCGGAGCCTACTAAGGAGGTGAGGCGCATGATTATCCAAGAGAACACAATCATCCACGGCGACAGCCTCACCGTGCTCCGTCAGATGGAGCCGGAGAGTGTCGACGCAATCATCACAGACCCGCCCTACGGCATCAACTATGTCTCTCAGACGGGGGCGTCCATCAAGAACGACAAGAGCCCCTTTATCTGGTTCCTCTACGACGCCTTCCGCGTACTCAAGTCCGGCGAGGCTGGACGCGGCGGCCTGATCTGCTTCACCCGTTGGGACGTGGAGCAGACCTTCATCGACGCGATGAAGATCGCGGGCTTCAACGTCAAGAGTGAGGTCATTTGGGATAAGGTCTACCACGGCATGGGTGACACCAAGGCGGCGTTTGCACCGTCGCATGAGAACATCGTCTTCGCGGTTAAGGGCAAATACAGTTTCCCCGGCAGCCGCCCAAAAGACCTCGTCACATTCCCGAAGATCAACAGCTCCAAGATGGTGCACCCCACCGAGAAGCCTGTTGGTCTGCTGGCTAATCTCATCTCCTCGGTCACGAAACCGGGCGACCTCATCCTCGACCCGTTCGCCGGAAGCGGTTCCACGCTGGTCGCGGCGAAGAAGACGGGGCGTCGCTTCATTGGCATCGAGCTGGATGACGATTACTTCGTCACGGCCCAGCGGCGCATCGAGGAGGTGCGGGAATGAGCCGACTCAAGCAGCTCGTCACCCGGCTTAGACGCCCGGATATGCGGGAGGTCGCCGTGGCGCAGGTCTCCGACAAGTACAGCGAGTATCCCAGCAATGGCCTGACGCCTGTCAAGCTGGCTGAGATCCTCCGAGAGGCCGACGCGGGCGATGTTCTTCGGCAGATGGAGCTCTTTGAGGAAATGGAGGAGAAAGACCCTCACCTATTCAGTCAGCTCCAGACGCGCAAGAACGCCGTCACGGGCCTTGACTTCGAGGTGATTCCCTTCGGCGACGAACCGCTGGACAAGGAGATCGCCGACTTCATCGAAGAGCAGCTCAACGGCATCGAGAGCTTCGAGGATGTGGAGAATGACCTGCTCGACGCAATCGGCAAGGGCTTCGCCGTATCCGAGATCCTGTGGGGCTATGACGAAGGGCACGTCGTGGTGCAGGACATCAAGACGCGACACCAGAAACGCTTCTTTTGGGACACGCTGGACGATTCGTTCAAGGTGCGAACGAAGGACGTGCCGGAGGGCATCCTGCTCCCGGCGAACAAGTTCATCGTTCACAGGTACAAGGCTCGCAGCGGTCACACCTCTCGGGCTGGCATCCTCCGAGTTGTGGCGTGGATGTACCTCTTCAAGAACTACGACCTGAAGGACTGGGTCAGCTTCGCTGAGATCTACGGTCTGCCGCTCCGGCTGGGCAAGTACGCGCCGGGAGCGAGCGACAGCGACAAGGCGGCGCTCATGCGAGCCCTCATCCAGATTGGCTCCGACGCGGCGGGCATCATCCCGGATGGCACGAGCATCGACTTCATTACCACGGAGAAGACCTCCAGCTCCGACCTCTATGAACGGCTGGCTCGTTACTGCGATGAACAGATCTCCAAGGCAATCCTCGGCCAGACGCTGACTTCCGACTCGGGCGGCGGCAGTTACGCACAGAGCAAGACGCACAACGATGTCCGGCACGATCTCACCGTCGCCGACTGCAAGGCGCTGGCGTCCACCCTCCGGCGCGACCTCATCCGCCCGCTGTGCATCTTCAACTTCAGCGAGGACAAGCGCATCCCCTACATCCGCTTCGACTGCGAAGAGTCCGAGGACTTGACGCAGACGGCGACAATCCTCGGCACGCTCATCGAAAAGGTCGGGCTTCGGATACCCACGAGCTTCGTCTATAAGAAGTTCTCCATCCCCGAGCCGGAGGAAGGTGATGAGATTGCAAAGCCCACCTACGGAGGCGGCATGGGCGGCGTGCTGCCGTTCAAAAGCGATGCGCTACTCTCCCTCAAGGCGGGAGCTGACGCGCCGATCGGCACGCAGCAGCACATTGACAGGCTCGCCGCCGCTGCGCTCCACAAGGGCGCGGGCAGCTTCAAGCGCGCGTTCGAGCCGGTTCTCAAAATGATTGAGAACGCAGACAGTCTCGAACAGCTCCGCGAGCTGATGGAGGATGACACAGCCGTCGCCGAACTCTACGCCGCGATGGATGTCTCCGAGGTCGAGGAGCTGCTGCAGAAGGTTATGCTCTACGCCGATCTTGAGGGGCGGGTGGTCGAGGATGGATGAGTTCACCGCGCTTTTCAGCCGCAAGGACATGACCTTTGAAGAGGCGGTCGCGTACTTCAAAGAGCGCGTCCCTGTAACCGCCTCGCGGTTCTATCAGATCGCCGCCGAGTACCGCACCCTCGCCTTTACGGTCAGCGGCTACACGAAGGCGCAGGTGCTCAAGAAGTTCTACGACGAGCTGCTGGCCGCACTGGAGGAGGGTAACAGCCTTGCGGAGTTTCGCGAGAATATGAACGACTTCCTCGAAGCAGAGGGCTACGAGGGCATCACGCCCTACCAAGCCGAGAACATCTTCCGCACCAACATCCAGACGGCCTACAATGTGGGCCACTACAAGCGGATGACCGAACCGGGCGTCAAGGAGCTGCGGCCCTACTGGCAGTATGACGCCGTCAACGACTCAAAGACCCGCCCGAGCCACCTTGCGATGGATGGGCGCGTGTTCATGGCGGACGATCCCATTTGGGACACATGGTTCCCGCCCAACGGCTTCAAGTGCCGCTGCACGGTCAAGACGCTCTCCAAGCGCCAGATGGAGCAGCGGGGGCTGACGGTGGAGACCGAAGCACCGAGGGCGGCGCGGCTGGAGGATGGGCGCTTCGTCAACATCCTGCCCGACCCGCAGTTCGATACCAACCCCGCCAAGGTACGCTATCAGCCAGACCTCACAGGCTACCCCGAGCCACTCAAAAAGGCGTACCAAGAGCGCGAAAAGGGGAACACTCCGCCATAAGGCCACAGAGCCCCGCTGTGCGCGTTTTGCTCTCGGCAGGGTAATTTGACGGGCGCGGCAAATAAGGGGCGTGCGCACGCGCTCTAACGCCGTTTCCGGGCGGTTCGCGGCGACACCAAAGGAGGACAGATGCAAATGGATAGTTTTTTGACCCTGAAAGGCGGCAATGTGGAGCTCGTGGGAGCGCCGGAGACGATCTTCGTCCTCCCCATCGGCCACGTTGTCAGCTCGAAGGGCGAGTTTGATGTAGACGATGAGAGTTACAAGGCGATGAAGGCGCAGATCGCCAAGCGCGGCGTGGATCTCGTCGTTGACTACGAGCATCAGACGCTCAAAGGGTGCGAGGCACCCGCAGCCGGATGGGTGAAGGAGCTGAAGCTGGAGGACGGGCAAATCAAGGCCGTCGTCGAGTGGACGCCCCGAGGGGCGCGGTACCTTGAGAACAAGGAGTACCGCTACCTCTCCCCGGTCGTGAATGTCCGCAAGGCGGACAACAAGGCGGTCGGGCTCCACTCGCTGGCACTTACCAACACTCCGGCGATCGAGGGGATGAACCCCATCGTCAATTCAGACAATTTTGAAGGAGGACAACATTCTATGGACATCAAGAAGCTGGCGGAACTGCTCGGTTTGAGCGAGGACGCCACGGAGGAGCAGGTCGTGGAGGCGCTCAAGGCTTGCCTCGCCGAGAACCGCAGCCTCAAGGAAACGGAGAAGCAGCCGCCCGAGAACGTCGTGGCGAACAAGGCGGTCTGCGAACTGCTGGGTCTGAAGGCGGGCGCTGCCGCCGAGGACGTGACCGCAAAGATCATGGAGCTCAAGAGCGGCACGGTCGACGGCGTCAACCTTGCCGAGGAGCTGAAGGCGCTCAAGCAGCAGAATGCGGAGCGCGAGGCCAACGACGCTGTCATCCTCGCCCTGAAGGCGGGCAAGATCACCCCGGCGCAGAAAGAATGGGCTAAGAGCTACGCCCTGAGCGACCCGAAGGGCTTCGGCTCCTTTGTGGAGAAGGCCCCGCAAATCGTGCCGATGGACAAGATTGAGCTGGACGACGTCAAGGCCCTCAAGAGCGACGCGCTGGACGCCGACACGCTGCTGGTCTGCAAGCAGCTCGGAATCTCGCCCGACGACGTCAAGAAGTACGGTATGAAGGAGGACTAAGATCATGGCAAAACTGACTGATGTGAGAGATACCCCTGAGATCGCCAACGGCGCAAAGGTCATCGCAGTGCCTGTGAAGGGCGGTACCACCATTTATCAAGGCGCACTTGTCGCTCTGGACGCGAGCGGCTACGCGATTCCCGGCAAGAAGGCCGAGAGCCTGACCGCTGTGGGCCGCGCCGAGGAGACAGTGGCAAATACGGGTGCAGACGGCGAGTTGGTCATCCGCGTCGCTCGCGGCGTATTCGTCTTTGACAACACCGCTACCTCTGCGAATAAGATCACCGCCGCCCATGTTCTCAAGCCCTGCTACATGGAAGACGACCACACCGTCACGGCGCTCGCCACGGGCGCGTCCGTGGCTGGCACTGTCATCCGCGTGGATGACGAGGGCGTCGCCGTCGAGTGCGGAGGCTACATTCCCGCTGCTGCCGCCGCAGGTGTGGGCGGCTAATCGAGTAAGGAGGTACATCCATTATGATCATCACCCCGCAGGCCCTTAGAGGCATCTATACCGCCTTCAACACGGTCTTTAACAAGGCGTTTGAAGGGCAGCATCCCACCTATGAAAAGGTCGCGACCGTCGTGCCCAGCACCAGCGAATCCGAGACCTACGCATGGCTCGGTGACATTCCCGGCATGAGGGAGTGGATCGGTGAGCGCGAGATCCAGAACCTCTCCGGCTCCGCCTACACCATCAAGAACAAGGACTTCGAGCTGACTGTCGGCGTAGACCGCAACGCGGTCGAGGACGACAAGATCGGCCTCTACAATCCTTCCATTCAGATGCTCGGCGAGTCCGCCGCGCTGCATCCCGACGAGCTGGTCTACGGTCTGCTGGCCAACGGCTTCACCGAGAAGTGCTACGACGGCAAGGCGTTCTTCGCTACCGACCACCCTGTCGGCAAGGACAAGGCAAGCAACAAGGGCACCGCGAAGCTGAGCATGGGCGCCTACAAGACGGCGCGTACATCCATGATGAGCCTGAAGAACAGCAAGGGCCGCCCTCTGGCGCTGGTTCCCGATCTGCTGGTCGTGCCGCCCGCACTGGAAGCGGACGCCCGCGACATCCTCGTCGCCGACTTCATTAACGGCACGAAGAACACCATGCAGGGCACGGCGGAGATCCATGTGGAGCCTCGCCTCGCAAGCGACTCCGCTTGGTTCCTGCTCTGCACCAAGCGTCCCGTCAAGCCGCTGATCTACCAGCAGCGCAAGAAGGCGAAATTCGTCTCCAAGACCAACGAGACCGACGACAACGTCTTCATGAGCAAGAAGTTCATCTACGGCGCAGACTCTCGCGGCAACGCGGGCTTCGGCTTCTGGCAGATGGCCTACGGCTCTGACGGCACCACCACCTAAACCGCCCGGGGCAGAAAGGAGGGCACGGCATGAGCTACAGCACACGCGCTGAAGTACGGGACATGGTCAAGGATGACGCGCTCAACGCGATCATCGGCGACACCTTCATTGAAGACCCCGCCGAGCGTGAAGAGCTGGTCTCCCCGATCATCGATGCGGCGATCGCCGACGCGGACGCAGAGATCGACGGCTACCTCGCCAAGAGGTACGCCGTCCCTCTGGCCCCGGCCCCGAGGGTCATCAACAAGTTCTCCAAGGATATCGCGGTCTACAATCTGTTCTCCCGCATCGGCATCGACGAAGGGACGGATCAGAAGACCTACCTGAACCGCTACAACGCGGCGATCAAGTTCCTCACGCTGGTCGCGGAGGGCACGGTGTCCATCGGCACGGAGACGGAAGACCCGGCGAGCGCAGCGGCGGGTGGTTTTAAGGTCAAGTCCAACAGCCGCCTGTTTACCCGCGAGAAGATGAGGGGGATGTAACGCATGGCCATGTACAGCATCCGGCTCGACGGCGACACGCGGGCGATGCTCCGCAGGATCAGGAGCTTCTCGGAGATCGACAAGCAGGGCATCAATGCGGCACTGGCTGAGGGCGCGCGCGAGTCGACGCTGGAACGGTTCAAGCAGAGCAAAGGCCCGGACGGGCGCAGATGGAAGACCTCCATCCGCGCCGCACAGGAGGGCGGCAAGACGCTCATCCAGTCCGCGCAGCTCCGCAACTCCATCCACGCCAAGTCGGACACCTCCGGCTTCGCGCTCGGCACGAACGTCAAGTATGCGGCGACGCATCAGTTCGGAGAACCGGGCCGCACCATCCGGGCGCGGAAGAAGAAAGCCCTCCGTTTTCAGGTGGGCGGCAAGTGGGTCACGAAGAAGCAAGTCCGCATCACCATCCCGGCCCGTCCCTTCCTCGGTCTCTCAGAGGACGATATGCAGGAGATGAAGGCGACGGTCGAGGAGTTCATCCAGAAGGAGGATTGATCTCTTGCTCTACACGGAAAGCAAGCAATATCTCATCGACAAGCTGAAAGCGGCGGGCATCAAGTCCAAGCCATTTACCACAGAGAAGGCTCTGGAGAAGAGCCAGGAGTCCCACATCGGCGCGGTCTTGTTCGAACGTGAGACTTTCACCCGAAACGGTTCCAAAAAGAGATACAGAGACGAAGAGGGAACGCTGCACAAAAGGCGGAAGATCATGGAACGGGCGACCACGTTCGGCGTGATCATCGGCGGCTATACCGATGATGAAGTCGAAGAGATATTCGACCGCTTTGTGGCGAGTCTTGACCGTGGCATCTACATCGACGGCAACTTCGTCCCCATTGAGATTGAGGGAGCGGATTGGGTCGACAAGGACGACTCACTCCTAAAAGCACAGGTCGCCGTGCAGGTGATGATCACCTTCAACGGCGGCGTTTACCGCGACACGGGCTTCGCACCTCTGACCGATGTCAGAGTGACGTCCGTGGAGAAGATCACATGAAAGGAGCCTACAGATGGCGACTAAAACACAGAAGCCGGAAGGCGCTGCCGCACCGGAGCTTGTGCCGATCGACAAGCTCCGTGAGCAGCACAAGGTTGGGCGTGCCACCTACGCGGGCGTATGCGCCGCGAATGGCTGGCGGCCCGGTAAGGCGATGACGGAGGACGAGTTCCTCGCCGCCGTCGCCAAGTTCAACAACAGCCCGATGAACGGGCATAAGAGCAAGGAGGCGAGGAAGTAATGCTTAGAGATGTACGCAGCAACGTCACGGACGGACTGCTCGGCTTCGCCACGGCAACGGGCGACGGTCTGCACATCAAGATCGGCGTCTCCCCCTCTGTCACCGAAAAGCCCATCACCATCCTCGGCAGCATGGGCGCAAGCACCATCAAGTCCAAGTTGGGCCTGTCCCCGCTGGCCGATGCGGTCATGGACGCGGTGCAGGGCGGCGCGGCCCGCGTGTTCTGCATCCCCGTCGCCGCAAGCACCGCTGGCACGATCGGCGAGGTCACGAAGACGGGCGACGGCGGCGGCAGCGTGACCGTGCAGGGCTCGCCCCACAACGCCTACGCGCTCACCGTGCGCTTCACCGCGCAGGGCGGGCTCAACACCGCAGCCTTCGTCTACTCCATCGACGGCGACAACTTCTCGGATGAGATCACCGTCCCCGTCACTGGCAGCTACGAGATCGAGGGCACGGGTCTGACGATCAAGTTCACCGAGGCGAGCTCGCCGGATCAGAAGCCCAGTTCCTTCCTCGTGCGCGACACCTACACCCTCAAGACCACTGCACCGAGCATGACGAACGGCGATGTGCTGGGCGCGATTGAGAAGATCAAGAGCTTCAACGAGGAGTTCGAGTTCGTCCACATAGTCGGCGGGAGCACGGTGGAGCTGTGGGAGGCGGTCAGTGAAGCACAGAAGGAGCTGATGACGGTCTGCCACAAGCCCTGCTTCTTCCTCATGGAGGCCGCCTATCCCGCCGACGAGGCGGATGGTGACCTGAGCGATTGGGCGCTGCAGATGGAGGCAGACCGTAAGCGGATCAAGAACTCCGACATTCAGGTCTGCGCCGCATGGGGTCGCCTTGTGCGGCTGGACGGCACCACGCAGATTGTCAACCTCGCGGGCCTCGCCTCCGGGCGCTACGCCATGACGAAGGTGAGCGTGTCCATCGGCAAGACCAAGGACGAGGACGCGCTGGGCTTCCCCAAGACGAAGCTGCTGGAGCTGGTTCCCATCGGCTACGACAGCACCGTCATTGAACTGCTGGACGTCGCGGGCTACATGACCTTCCGCGAGTACGACGGCCTTGACGACATCTTTGTCTATCACACGAAGATGATGTGCAAGGACGGCAGCGACTTCCGCTATGCCGAGGATGTGCGTGTGAAGAACAAGATCATCCGCGAGACACGCAAGAAGGCGCTGCAGTTCAAGAACGACGACATCGACCTTGAGGACATTCAGGGCGAGCTGGACGCGCGGGCGAAGTTCATCAGCGTGCCGCTTGACCGCATGGTGGAGGACAAGGAGATCAGCTCCTATGAGACCACCGTGGACGAGAGCTGCTACGATACCTTCCTCGAAGATGAGACCATGAGCGTCATCATCCGCTACCTCTCCAGAGGCTACATCCGCGAGGTCGTTATCGACATCGGGCGCTCGGCTCTGAGCAGCAACTAAGGGAGGAGGACAGGCAATGCTGAAGGTAAACGGAAAAGCCTATGATTGGGGCGACGTGGATCTGAAAATCCCCGGCCTGAACATTCAGGTGCAGGAGATCAGCTATGACGACGAGCTGGAGATGGAGGAAGTCTACGGCTCCGGCTCCAAGCCGCGCGGCTACGGCACAGGCAACTATAAGGCGTCCGGCAAGCTCTCCATGCTCCGCGACGACTACGACGATCTGCTGGCCTACTGCAAGCAGAAGGGCGTTCCCTTCTACAAGATGGAGCTGCCCTCCATCATCGTCTCCTACGCCAACGAGGGCGCACGCACGAAGATCGACGAGCTGAAGAAGGTCAAGTTCTCCAAGCGCAGCAACAAGGCAGCGCAGGGCGACAAGAGCCTCACCGTCGACGTCGACATGATGATCGTCGGCGGCGTGTATCAGGACGGCGTCGCACCCGTCTAAGGACAACATTTTTGAGAATAACAAGGAGGAAGTCACACTATGGAAAACACCAACAACCAGACCCCCGCCCGCAGCAGCGAGGAACAGCTCAAGGCCAAGTACGGCGGCAAGCTCTACCGCGTCGGCATCACCGTCCCTGTGGACGATGAGAGCGAGAAAGAGTTCTCCTACTACTTCAAGCGCCCCACCGTCCCCAGCTATGACCGCTACATCAAGACCGCTGCACAGGGCATCACCAAGGCAAGCAAGGCGTTCATGCTGGACGCGGTCATCGACGAGGACGCCGAGCGTCTGACGAAGGACATGGAGGAGAACCCCGGCATCGCGATCTCCATCGGCAATAAGCTGACGGAGATCCTCGGCCTGACGGGTACGGCAAATTTGAAGAAGCTCTAAGAGAACGGGTCGCGGAGGTACGGGAGAGCTTCGTGGAGCGCGGGCTCCTTGAGATCTATCGTTTTGTGCCTCCGCCTCTCTTAGAGACCTTTGACCCCGAAACGATTGACGACGTCGACGAGTTCCTCGGATGGGTCGCAAAGGCCCGCTTCATGCAGGAGCTTGAGGAGGGCATCGTCACCCGGGCGATCGTGCGAGCGTTCCCCGAGTGACGGCCTCCCGCCGCCGATCGTTTTTCCGCCTCTATCTCAAACTGGAGGTGAAAGCAGAAAATGAGTTTAGAGTCCGTATTTAAGCTGTCGCTCATTATGAACATGATCGACAACCTCTCCGGGCCGATGGCGGGCGTGGCGTCCAAGGTCGGCGCAAACGTCTCCAAGCTGGACGCCGCAAGCCAGACCTTCGGCAGCATGGCAAAGGCGGGTGCGGCGATGCAGGAGACGGGCTCACAGATCGTAAACGCTGTGCTCGCCCCGGTAGAGGCGACCTTTGAAACGCGGCGTGCGCTGGGTGAGCTGGCCTCGCTGGGCGTGCAAGACCTTGAAGCGGTCGAAAACGCCGCACGCAGCTTCTCCGATCAGTGGGCGGGCACGTCGAAGGCGGACTTCATCAGCGCGGCCTACGACATCAAGAGCGGCATTGCCTCCCTCTCTGATGAGGGCGTCGCAGAGTTCACAAGCCTCGCGGCCCTGACCGCAAAGGCGACGAAGTCCACGGCGGGCGAGATGACCTCGCTGTTTGCCACAGGCTACGGCATTTATAAAGACTACTACAGCGACCTGAGCGACATGGAGTTCGGCGAGATGTTCTCGGCTGGCATCTCCGACGCCGTCCGAGCGTTCAAGACCTCCGGCTCCGGCATGGCACAGGCAATCCAGAACCTCGGCGCATCGGCGACCACGGCGCAGGTGCCGCTGGAAGAGCAGCTCTCCGTCTTGGGTATGCTGCAAGCAACGATGGGCGGCGCGGAAGCGGGCACGAAATACAAAGCCTTCCTCCGCAGCGCCACCAAGGGCGGCGAGGCGCTGGGGCTCAAGTTCACAGACGCCAACAACCAGCTCCTGAGTATGCCAGAGATCCTCGACATCCTGCGGGGCAAGTTCGGCGAGACAATGGACGCCGCCGAAAAGATGGAGCTGCAGAAAGCCTTCGGCGACACCGAGGCCGTAGCGCTCATCGACCTGATGTATAACAAGGTCGGCGACCTGCAGGACAACATCGTCAATATGTACGGCTCGCTCGGAAAGGGCGTGTCGGTCACGGAGCAGATGGCCTCCGCCATTCAGGAGACGGAGCCGGAACGCTTCGAGCGACTCAAGCAGCGCATCCACAACGTCACTGAGAGCATCGGAAACTCCCTGCTCCCCACGGTCAACGACCTGATGAGCAAGGGCGAGGGCGTGCTGACGAAGGTCGGCTCGTGGATCGAGAAGAACCAGGAGCTCGTCAAGGTCATCATGCTCATCGTTCTTGCGGTGGGCGGTTTCCTCGCTGTAGGCGGCACGCTGATCGCCCTGATCTCCGGCGTCGGCCTCGTCGTGACAAAAACGGTCAGCGCGTTCAAGATACTCAAGGGCGGCTTCGCACTGGCGCGAGGGGCGCTCACACCACTCATATCCTCGGTGTGGAGCTTCACGGCGGCGCTGCTGGCCAACCCCGTCACATGGGTCGTCATTGGCATTGTGGCCCTCATTGCGGCGCTGGTGCTACTCTACAACAAGTGTGAGTGGTTCCGCAATGCGGTCAACTCCGTCATCAACTTCTTCAAGGAAACGCTGACGGCGGTGGGCTCGGTCGCGAAGTCGGTGTTTGAGGGCATCGGGAACGTGATCGGCTCCGTCATGGACGCGGCAAAGGCGACCGTGTCCGAGAAGCTGTCCAACATCAAGACGGCCTACGAGGAACACGGCGGCGGCATTTCCGGCGTCGCAGCGGCGGCGATGGAGGCGGTCAAGGGCTGGTACACAGCGGGCTACACCTTCATCGACAACCTCACGGGCGGCAAGCTCTCGGAGATCCGTGGGAAGTTCTCGACGGCCATGAGCAACATCGTCCAAGGCATCTCACAGAAGTTCACCGACGCACGCACCGCCTTCTCCAACGGCCTGAACAACATCAAGAACGCCGTCTCCGGCGCGGTCACGTGGTTCTTCGAGTCCGGCAAACGGATCGTGTCCACCTTTGCAAACGGCATCAAGTCCGCCTTCAGCAGCGCGGTCGAGGCCGTAAAGGGCGGCTTGCAGAAGATCCGCAACCTCCTCCCGTTCTCTGACGCGAAGGAGGGGCCGCTGTCCACGCTGACCCTGTCCGGCCAACGCACCATGACTACCTACGCTCACGGCCTGACGCTTGCGGGCGACGCCCCGGCAGAGGCGATGAACAAGAGCCTCCAGCAGGTGCAGGGCGCTCTTGACCGCAAGCCGGAGAAGAAGGTCGACCTCGGCGGCGGGAAGAAGGACAAGGACGAGAGCAGCGATGAGGGCAGCTCCGGTAAGGGCAAGCAGGTCATCATCCACAAGCTGCTCGTCCCGGTCGACCTCAAGAAGATCAAAGACCTGCAGCAGCTCCTCGCTCTTTTGCAGGAGGTCGAGGACTACGCAGCGGCCAACGAGGACGGCGAACCCGGCGACGACGAGGACGCCGCTCCGGCCCCGGCATAAGGAAGGAGGACGCTATGATCTATGTAGAAGACGAGCTGATCAAGCTCAACGGCGTCGTCCTCCCCGGTCTCGTCAAAAGCATCGAGGTCATTGAGACCGCGAAGGTGGACGAGCAGGAGGTCGAGGGCAGCGCCACCAAGCCGAAACAGGCAACGGGCTACGAGGACGCCAAGGTCAACATCGAGCTGATCATCGACGACACGCCCTCGCAGACCAAGTACCAGCGATACGCAACGCTCCGGCCGATCGCCCGGGCAGAGCGTGCCGCAGCCCATCCCCATCATCAGCGAGGACACCGCCGCCCACGGCGTGGAGAAGGTCATCTTCAAAAAGCTGTCCCACAAGGGCGAAAACAAGCGCGGGCAGCTTACGGCTACGCTGGAGCTGTGGGAGTACATCCCGCAGACCATCACGGCAAAGTCCGGCTCCAGTTCCGGCTCCAGTTCAGGCTCCGGCAAGTCCGGCGGCGGCGCGGCGAGCAATCTGAAGGCAGATTACAAGAGCTACCTGAGCAACGAACGGGGTAAGTCCCCCGCACGGGATGACGCAGACGCCACGGCGGCGATGAACAAAGTGACCGCCATGCCGTACTAAGGAGGCCACAGTGGAAACGAAAGAACTGTACTACCCGCAGATCTCGGCACAGGCCGGTTCCTACACCTTCGAGGAAGGCGTGGAGCTTGAGATCTATTCCTCGAAGTCCTCGTATTATGATTGGGCGAAGATCCGCTTCACGAGCCAGTTCCGCCCGAAGCTCTCGCTCAAGAAGAAAGACCCCGCCACCATCCAGCTCGGCTATGACGGCACGCTGGAGGACGTGTTCACGGGCTTCGTCTCCGGCAACTACGATGGCGGGACGTATGCCAACGAGGTCGCGCTGAAGGATGAGATGCTGCTCATGGAGGAGACGATCATCAACGACACCTTCCTCGACACCACGCCGCAGGAGCTGATCTCGTACTTCCTTGCACAGGCGGGCCTGTCCAAGATGAAGCTCTCCAGCAAGACCTACCCGACGCGCAAAATGCTCCCCATTCGGAGGCAGACCGCCGTCCAAGCGATCAACGCCGTCAATGCGGCGTGGGGGCTTCGTGTTCCGTTCTTCTTCTCGGGCGGCGTCTTCTATTGGGACGAGAAGCCGGAACAGAAGAAGGTCTACACCTTCGAGCGCGGCGTGAACATCCTAAACCTGCGCCGCGCGGGCGGCGTATGGGAGCTGGAGACGGTCTCCGCGCCATTCATCAAGCACTCCCACAAAATAAACCTCATCCATCCGCAGGTGAGCGGTGAGGTCGAGGTCTCCAAGGTGGTCAGCAAGACCAACGACTCCGGCTTCATCCGCACCTACATCTATTTCTGACCCCGAAAGGAGGAAACCGACGTGCTCGAAGAAATGGTCGCGTCCGTTATGAAGAAGACGCTGGCGCAGGACTTCCCGCATTTGAAGCTCCCCGCCGCCGTATTCGCCACCATCGACTCGGCGGCAAAGAGCGACGCCTTTGACATTGAGGAACTGATCGTCCACAACGAAGTGACGGGCGAGGTGTTCAAGGCGCACATCACCTCCTACTGGTACGAGTACAAACTCACCGTCATCGACCGCTTCGGCAACCCCGACGCCAACTATCCCGCGCTTCCGGGAATTAAGTCTAAGAAACAGTTCAAGGCCGGAGCGGTCGTGGCCGTCGCGCTTCCCTACGGCGACCTCACCCCGGCGATCATCGGGGAGGTGGAGCTATGACGGGCCTGAACGATACGGACATCCGGCTCAACAGCGAGTGGCAGCTCACACAGGCCACAGACGGCGACGCGCCGCTCTGCTCGGGGCTGGAGTGTCTGTATCAGAACATCGTCCTTGAGGCGCTCACGCAGCCGGGAGACGTCTTCTATGATGCCGAGTTCGGCTGGGGCCTGTATGACTTCATCCAGTCCGAGGACACGGAGCTGACCCGTCTGGAGATCACCCAGCGGGTGCGGCTCAAGCTGCAGAAGCGGGAGGTCATCCTCCCGGAAAGCATTGAGATCAGTATTGCGTTCGAGGATGACGCGGTCGTGCTGCACTGCTCCTTCCGCTTCGCGGAGGAGGACGAGCGGCACGAGCTGGACGTCATCATCGGCGCGGTGAGCGTGGAGGTGGTATCAGAATGATCGACAAGGAAATACTGGACGCCGTGCTCCCTCTGCCTACGCTGGACGAGCTGAAGGAGCAGAAGATCGAGGAGCTGAAGGACGAGGGCTTCGTCATCAGCAACTTCCATTCGGGCGGCGTGTTCTACACGATGCTCATGATCGTGCTGCGCATCAAGGTCGAGGTCATTGAATTGCTCCGCGTCGTGCTGAACAATATGTTCGTCTCCCACGCGGGCGGTGCGTGGCTCGACCTGAAGATGGCGGACTACTCCAAAAAGCGCAAGAAGGCGCAGAAGACGCAGGGCTTCATCACCGTCAGACGCGCCGACATGACGGGCGAGGCGGTCAAAATCCCCAAGGGCCACGTCTTCAAGAGCATCCTCGACATCAACGGCGAGGAGCTGCGCTTCTTTGTGCTGGAGGCGGCGACGCTGCAAAAGGGCGCGTCCTCCGTGGACGTGCTGGTGGAGGCCGAGACAGAGGGCAGCCGCTACAACGTCCCCGCAGGGCAGATCGTGCGCACGCTGACCTACCTCGGCGACGTCACATTCAGCAACGCCGAGGACTGGATCGTGCGGGAAGGCAGCGACACCGAGGACGACGAGAGCGCGAGGGCGCGGACACTCCGCTCGTGGTCGGAGCTGGCGCAGCGGGCGACGGAGGACACCTTCATTGACGCGGCGGAGTCCGTCCCCGGCGTACTGTTCGCACAGGCCGACTGCAACCACCCGCGCGGGCAGGGCACGGTGGACGTCATCGTGACAGGCACGGCGGGCGAGGCAACGGAGGGACTGCTTGCGGCAGTAAGAGAAGCCGTTGACAAGATCGCTGGCCCGTATGATAATATTCTCGTGAAGTCCTCTGTGACCGTATCGCAGAATATCTCCGTCACGGTCACGACCGACACGGCGGACACGGACGAGGCTGTGGAGAACCGGGTCAAGGCGATCCTCACCGAACTGCTGGCCGTGCGCCGCAGCCGCAAGCTCAACGAGCTGACCCTGTCCGACATCAACCACGCGATCCGCAGCGGCTACAGTGGGGCCACCAACGCGGCGGTCTCCGAGCCGGAGGCGGATGTGAAGCTGGGTAAGGACAAGGTCATCACCCTCGGCGACGTCTCTGTGACGGTCGAAAGGGAGTGAGAGGATGAAGCAGTTTGAAACCTTCGGGGAATATATGTTTGATCTGCTCTTCGCTCCCTTGAAGAAGGGCCGGAAGACGGTCAACCAGCTCCGCATCTTCTTCAAGGTCATGGGGCGCGAGTTCGACGACCTGAAGGCGGCGATCTTCCGCGTGCGCAGCGAGGCGAACGTAGCAAGCTGCTCAGAGGTCATGCTCCCCGTGCATGGGCAAGACCGGGATATGCCGCGACTGGAGGGCGAGGACGCCGAAGCCTATCGGACGCGCCTGTCCATGAAGGGGATCATCTCACAGTGGAGCGGCACGCGGCGCGGCGTTCTCTACGCGCTGACCGCGCTCGGCTACGACCGCAGCCGGATTGAACTGTTCGCCGATCAGGATGCGGAGCGCTGGGCTGAGTTCATCATCTTCCTGAACAGTTCCAAGCCCAGCGGCATCACAAATCTCTCGGTCATCGACGGGCAAGTCCGCAAGGTCAAGGAGGGCAGCAGTAAGCCCGCCTACGGCATGGAGACCATCGGCGGGCTCATTATTCAATCCCGGCTTCAGACAGGCTTCTCACGCTATCCAAGGTGCGGAGAGATCGTGTGCGGCGTGTGGCCGCATATCGTCAGTGAAGGACATCTCGTGGCCTCGACGGTCATGGCGCAAGGCGGCGCATCGGGCGGCGGCAATCCCTTCCCGAGAGCCGGCACATTTGCAGCCTCCGAGGAGTTCTATCACTTCGGCGCGTACACCATTTATCAGGGCTTCGCCTCGGACATTGAGGCGGGCTCGAAGGCGGCGCAGGGTGCAAAGGTCTACCTGAGATGCTCCACCTCTACGCGCTGCTCTACCAACGCGAAAGGAGGCGCAGCAGAATGAAAACATTGACTTCTATCGGTATCCAGAAGATCGGGCAGCGGTTCGTTGACTCGGTCGATCATGCGGACTACACGCTCAACGGCGTGCCACAGACAGCGGAGCCCTTCCGCCGCTTCGTGCAGGGCGCAAGCGCAAGGGTCTACATTTACTTCGACGATACCGTGATCGGTGACGTCGCCGAGGTGCAGCTCGTGGACAAAGACGGCGACATCATCGCGTCAGCGGGCGAACGGGTCTTCACAAAAACACCGGGCAAGGGGCTTTATATAGCCTTCAAATATAATATCTTAGAAGTGGAGGTCGAAAGCAGCAATGAAAGCCTATGAAAAAATCGGGTGGCTCGATCACGTCCAAGACATTGAGACGGGAGAGGTCATTCAGGAAGGAACGCCTATGAGTCAGGTGAATATGAACCACATGGACGAAGGCATTTTCGCAAACCGTGAAGCGGCCATTCTCCATGAGGCTCAGATTGCCGACGCGCAGAAAGAGATTAAGGTGTTGAAGGATGCGACGCTGAACAACATGGTCAACAATGTCTTTCTCATCAACTTCAACACCGTGACCTCGGTCGCGATCACGTCAGGGATTTACGACTCTGTGGCGCGAAAAATCTATGTATAAGGTCGCTTGCAGCCGCAAGGAAGCAAGCTGCATCATCGGGAGCTTGCTCGTGGAGCTGGCCCCGGTATGCGAGAAGTGCGGCGGGTTGCCGGATGGCGTGCTGAACCTGCAGACGGAGGCGGGGCTGTCCCTCACAGGGGACGCCGACGTCCTCATCACAGGGCACAGCATCATCAGCGGCAAGCCTGTCAGGATCAAACTCACGGACTACGGCTTCGAATATTATGGTGATCGCGCCGAGCTTGCCCGCGTTCGGGAAAAGAGGTGTGTGTATCATGGCAGAGCCGTCAGTCCTACAAAAGAAAACTGAGATATTTCTCGAAAGGGATATATACCCCTTGCTGAAAAACTTCCCCGCCTCCGAGAAGTTCTCCTTGTGCCAAGAGATCAAGCAATCCTGCTACAAGCTCATCCGAGCGGCTGTTATGGCCAACAACCTCACGAACGTCAACAGACGGCTCATGTGGCTGGATGAGGCGGACGCAGAGAAGACACTGCTGCTCGTGCTTTTAGGTGTCGCCAAGAACCAGAAGTACATCACGCAGAAGAAACTCTTGGAACTGCAAGGAAAGCTCGAGGAGATCGGGCGCATCATTGGAGGACTGCAAAAGTTCTTCATCAACAACCGAAAATAGACCATCAGAAAAAGTACAGCACCTACTCAGGGTTATCTCTGTCTGGCGTCGAACCGTGCGATTCGCGGGTACAATTCGGCCCGCAACTGGAACAACAACAATGCTACGAACTCCAACCCGAACCTCGGTTTCCGCCCCGCCTTGTAGGTTATTACGTCATCTGCGGCCACGGCTTCAGGTGCGTGTCCTTGTTATACTTCAAGGGAGAGGTAATCCTTCGCCATGTTGAGAAACGGCGTAAAAACAGTGACTGAGCTTCGCCCACCCTCTCGTATTGGGAGGCGGAGGGAGGTCTACAATGTGGGTAGCAACCCGCGTCATGGGTGCCAAGCCGTTCTAAAAGGAAAGGATGCCACGAATGACGAAATTCCCCATTATGCTCTACAACACGAAGAGCACCAAGAAGGCCCTCGTGCCGCCGATCCCTCCACCCTCCAGCTATGAGGACGCCGTGGGCTGGTCAGCGATCGAGGCGGGCTACAAGACCGCCTTGCGAGGCAGCCGCAAGTTCACGCGGGAGGCCGTGCTCTACGACCTCTATTCCGAGGTGAACAACGTGCGCCTGTGGCGCGATCTCAAGAAAATTGAGAAAACAAGACAGGCGGGCGTTAGTGAGTACACGCCGGGAAAGTATCGGCACAGGATCATCGTGGAGCCGAAGGAGCGCAGTCTTCACATCCCGCCGCTGCGGGACAAGATCGTGCAGCTCGTCATCCATCAGGAGCTGCAGACGCTCTTCCGCCCGGTATTCGTCAACCGTTCATTTGCGTGTATGTACGGAAAAGGCCCCATCCGAGCTGCCTTCAACGTACAGCATGACATGAGGGTCGCCCGCATGAAGTGGGGCGACGAGGCGACGGTCATCAAGATCGACGTCCGCAAGTTTTTCTACAGCATCGACCGCAGCGTGCTCAAGCAGATCATCGCGAAGCGGTTCAAGAAGCTCAAGAAGAAGTACCCCGAGAAATACGAGGACTTCCTCCGTTTTTACAGGCTTCTTTGCAAAGTGATCGACAGCTCGCCGGAGGGCGAGAGAGGGATTCCGCTGGGAAATGTGAGTTCTCAGGACTTTGCCAACATCTACCTCAACGAGCTCGATCAATTCTGCATCCGCTTCCTCGGTGCGACGCTCTACACGCGCTACATGGACGATGTCGTCGTCATAGCGCCAAACAAGGAAATCGCCCGGGAGTGGTTAGCAAAGATCAAGGTGTTCCTCCAAGAGAGACTGCACCTTGAGACCAACCAGAAGACCAAGATTTTCTATGTGCGGCAGGGTGTGAACGCCTACGGCTTCAAAATCAAAGCGACGCATCTGCTTCTCCGTACCGAGTCGAAACGACGGGAGAAGCGGCGCATCAAGCGGATGATGGAGAAGCTGCAGGAGGGCACGATCACGAAGGCGGCGATCGTCCAATCGGTCAATTCGTGGCTCGGCTTCGCCCGATGGGCTTGCGCCTACAATCTGGCGAAGAAGATCTTCGCTCCCTACCGCTTCATCAAAACGGAAGGAGAGCTACCTTATGGCGCAATATCTCGGAACCGTCAAGCTCGGCGGATTTTACAACAACGGCGCGGCACTGGCAAGACCCACAAAGCCGTGGCGTAACGACAGTGAACCATATTCGGGCGCGGGTAGGGGTAATATCCCCTCAATGTCCGGAGGCATTTCAAACTACAGCTTCGGCAATACGCCCTCAGACGACGCAAAGAAGCTCCAGTGGGTAAAGATCAAGGACGGCGACAAGACACTGCTCATCTGCGACCGTGTCATCCTTGTCAATGTCACTTGGAACGACCTTAACAGCGCGGGCTGGATCTTCGGCAAGGAAGTCACCATTGACGGTGCAAAGTACAAGTGCCGATCCCTGACAGGCGGCAGCAACTATCGAGGGGGCGATGCCTATGCGGGCGGCACGCCCACCAACAATGAGTGGGACAGGTTTGTCACCCGCGAGGAGGTCATCACGGGTCTTCCGGCTCCTGTGTCCTCCGATCTCGACAGCAACTTCAATTCAACCGATCTCAGCAGTGCACATAATCAGCTTTGGAACTGGATGGGCGTCTATACTTGGTGCCAAGAGACGTATTCCTCGAATACGTCGTACCGTGCGATTCGCGGGTACGGTTCGGCCCGCCTCTGGCGCCGCAACAATGCTACGGGCTCCTCCCCGTACCTCGGTTTCCGCCCCGTCCTTGAAATCCTGAACACTGACCCTCTGATCTCTGACAGTGACAGAGACCTCGGAGATAAGAACAGCAATTTCACGATCACCTACACGGTCGATGACGCCGACTCCGGCGACGTCTTGACGGCGACGGAGTCGCTCGATGGGCAAACGACGAAGTCGTTTGCCCCGACGCGAAATTTGGTAAACACCATCTCTGTCGATGTCGACTCCCTGAGTCTCGGTAAACACACCGTCAAGGTCGTCGTCAGCGATGGACAGGGCGGCACAGCGACCCGGACGTGGACGTTCACCCGCACAAACTCCGCACCGACCATTTCCGGCAGCGACGGCAACCTCGGAGATAAGAACCTCGGCTTCACCTATGCCTACACCATTGACGATGCGGACGGCGACACACTGACCGTCGTGGAGGAACTCAACGACGAGACGATTCGCACGATCAACAATGCACCCAAGGGCGAGGAGCTGACCGTGACGATCACCTCCGAGAGGCTCTATGCGCTGGGGCTTAATTCGGTCAACACCCTCAAGATCACCGTCACGGACGGCAAGGGCGGTACGGCCTACCGTCGCGTCACCTTCAAACGCACAAACTCCGCACCGACGATCTCCGGGCAGGACAAGGCCCTCGGTCTGAAGAACGGGAGTTTCGCAGAGAATTACACCGTGAGCGACGTTGAGGGCGACAATGTGGTCGTCACCGAGTTCGTGGATGACGTGCAGATCCGCAGCTATCAAGCAACGCTGGGACAGCAGGAAACGATCGAGCTGACCCGAGAGAAGTGGCTCTCGATTACCAATGGACAACACCAGCTCCGCATCGAGGCGGTCGACGGCAACTTCGCCACCAGCGTCCGTGTATTCTCCTTCAGCAAGAAAGAGACAGTCATTAAGTTCGAGCTGGTCGCGCCGGAGGAGACCGATGCAGCGGCGACTAAGGTGCTCGTGACGCCGACGTGGAAGATCGAGGGCGCGGTCGCCAAGGTGGAGGCGTGCAACAACGGTTTTGACGCCGTTCCCACATGGGAGGACATCACGGCGATGGTGCAGATCAACCGTGTCTACAACTTCACCAACAAGACCAAGACCGCGAGCAAGTGGGGCGTGAATATCCGTTTCACCATCACAAAGAATGAGGGCTTCGAGGGTGAAGTCTCCATCTCGGGTTTCGGAGGTGCGTATGAATAAAGCTATGAAGTATTTGACTCCGAAAAAACCTATCTCCAAGATCGCCCGTGACCGGGCAGAGGAGATGGAAGAACGGAATGTCGACCTCTACGAGGCGATCGCTGGACTCTTTGAAGAGCTGGCTGCGCTGGAACAGTCCAACGCGGAGCTGAAAGCCCGTGTTGAAACGCTTGAAAAAGGAGGTAAGCAGAAATGAAGGTTAAGACCTATATGATCGCCGTCTATGCCGTTCTCGTCAAGAACGGCAAGCGCGAGATCGAGGAGCTTCCCGAAGCCTATATCATTCCTGTTGCTGAGTATTTGGCTACTCAGGAAGAAGCTACCAACGAATGAGATAAGCGGTGAAGCAAAAACCCCGAGGTAAAGGCAGTTTACATCTTTCCCGGGCAACCAAAAAGGCTCGTCCCGCAGTACACGCAGACCACCTTGAAGGAGGCCGCGTTTGCTGTGGGACGAGCCTAAGATTTTCTTCTTAGAACGGCGCTATTTTTTCTCAATTATCCTGTCCGAATTTCTCAAAAATCGTGTCGCGCTACACTGACGGAAACCATTCCCGCCGTGTTCCGGCTGCTGATGAACAAGGAAGTGACGCTGCCGTCCTTCTCCGTCACAAGCGCACTGCCCAGCATCATGAACGGCGGCAAGGACTTTTCCGAATGGAGCAAAAAGGACGACCTGCTCTACAAAACCCTCCGTCTCCCCGTGGAGGCGGTGCTGGGGCGGGACGGCGTGGGTCTTGCGGACTGCGCCATCGCCGAGAGCAAGTTTGAAAAGGGGGAGGACGTGGCCGGGCGGATGCTGGCCCTTCTCCCACAGCTGAACGAGGTCCGTAACCGGGGCACGCCGGACATGGAGTTCGCCGTCAGTGGACTGCTGGCCCGCAGCCAGCTGGCAAGCGGACAGCCCGCCGACGCGCGGCGCACCATCGAGGTGCTCCGTGAATGCTTTGCCGAGCGCGGTTTGACACGCTTTCTGCCCAATATGGACGCCATGCTCTGCCGTATTGACATGCACACCGGCGACCTTGACGCGGCGGACGCGTGGTATCGGGAAAAAGCCCCGCGGGAGCCGACGCACCTGAACGTCATGCGGCGCTACCAGTATCTCACCCAGGCCATGGTGGAGCTGGAGGACGGCAGGCCGGACACGGCGCAGCTGACGCTTGCCCCGCTGGAGCCGTATGTCCAAAACTGCGCCCGCATCATCGATGGCATTCACCTGAATGTCCTGACTGCCATTGCCCTGCACCGCAAGCGGGACGAGGGGTGGCGCGAGCGATTGACGGCGGCGCTGGACGCGGCAGCGGAGTACCGCTTCATCCGCACCGTCAGCGTATACGGCACGGCGGTGCTGCCGCTGCTGGAAGTGCTGGACTGGGACGGCGACAAAGCATGGCGCAAGCGGCTGATGGCGGCGGTGCGGACGCAGGCGGCGTTCTACCCGCATTTCCTCGAACCCCGCCTTGCCCCCGGTGAGGAGTTGACGCCCACGGAGCTGCAAATTCTCCATCTGCTCTGCGCGGACAAGTCCAACGCCGAGATCGCACAGATCATGGATGTGAAGCTGCCGACCGTGAAGACCCATGTCAGCCACATCCTCGACAAGCTGGACGTGAAGCGCCGGGCGGAAGCCAAGACCGCCGCGAAGAAGCTGCGGCTCATTCCGGATGATCTATAAAAGCTGTGCCTGTGCTAAAACGGGCTGGGCATAAACCCTATATGTATATCCTAAAGGAGGATCTTATGAAAAAACGAGTATTGAGCTTATTTATGGTGCTCGTGCTTTGCCTGACGCTTCTGCCCGCCCCCGCATGGGCGGCGGAAGCGAACGCGCCGGAGGGCGGCACCATCGTGCAGGAGGAGCAGCAGGAGAAAACTCCGGCTGCGGAATCGCCCGCCATATTGGGACAGGCGGCGGAAAATGGCATTGCCGCTCAGAACGGCGGGGACAGCACCGTGGAAAACGCAGTGGCGGAGGTCACCATCGGCAGTACCATCACGCAGTACGACGACATCAACAAGGCGATCACGGCGGCGCAGAACAGCGAAGGCAGCACCGTGAAACTGCTGGCGGATGTGACGACCACAAGCGAAATCGAGGTCGACAGCGGCACGTTTACCATTGACCTGAACGGGAAGAAATGGGAAGGCACGGATACCCATACACTTCTGGTCAGCGGCGGCACAGGTGGCGCGGGAGAACGCGGAGGTCAAGAGCGTGACCACCACGGCGGGCGCCGGTCTGGCGGATAACGTCTATTCCCGCGCGGTCATCGCCAAAAGCAAACGCACGGCGGCCACGCTGAACGCGATGGGCAAAAAGCTGGGTGTGCGTATCGAATTCGTGGACAGCGTTATGGGCGGTCAGGCCAACGGCCAGTACATCAGGGATAAGAACCTGATCCAGATTGCCGTAGACAGCAACAAGCCCTATCTGAACGTGGCTGCGCACGAGGTCACACACCGTATACAAGACCTCTCCCCTGCCGAGTACAGAAAATTCCGCCAGGCAGCTATGGAGCGCCGTATGCGCGAAAAGGGCATTGACGAAATGGCCGAGGTTGTGGAGTGGTACAGGGAAAAGGCGGAGAGCTCCGGCGTGACGCTGACGCAGGACGAGGTGATGGACGAGATCGCGGCGGATTTCGCTGGGGACATGATGGAGAACCCTGACCTGTTCCGTGAGTTTTCCCAGAGCAACCGCACGGCGGCGCAAAAGCTGCTGGACAGCCTGAAGGAGTTCATTGCAAAGGTTAAGTCCATCTTTACCGGCAAGGCCAGAGATGCGACGGCGCAGGAGACATACGGCAAGGACTTTGCGGAGCTGGAGGCGGTGGCACAGAAGTGGCAGGAAGCATTTGACGCAGCGGAACAACGTGTTATAATGAAAACAGAAAGCACTTTTACGGAGGGAACAGAGTATGAGCGAAAAGGACGAGCTGGTAAAGAAGCTTATGGACGCGGCGAAGGAGAAGGGAGAACAACCGGACGAGGAGAAGATCAAACAGTTCGCGGAGAGTTTTCTCCTTCTTCTGAACGATACGGAGAAGTAAGCGCGGATTTTGGAGAAAAACCTTATCGCGCGTGGGTGAACGGCAATATTGTTACACCTGCTCCCGGAACAGTATCTTATGACGCACAGGAGACGGCATTTGCGTTCCGCATCCCCAGTTTTGTGGTTTCTGATGCTGCGTGGGTAAAAGAACGAGGCGCAAATGCGTCCCCGGCTTTTTCTGTACATGGTCAAATCTTTTTCAGGGAAACCGCCCCTGAACGGAACAAGGGCATGCTGGCCCCGCATGAGATCATGCACGTCATGAGACAGGTAAATTTTCAACCGTACATCGAGTTTCTTGAGCACACACCCGACCTGCTTAATTTCAGTGACACTGTTACGCAGATACTTTTGGAACAAGTAGCAGGTCATCAGGGTGCGACGCTTGAAACGGCAGACCCGGCCAGACTGTATGATGAATTTAATGCCACCGTGTATGGGCATATTGCAACCGGACAAACGGAACTGTTTACAGACGGTGTTGGTAAAAACGTGTTCCACGATTTCTCTGCGTATGTGAAAGAGGTCAATTCCATTTATGAACAGTTCAAAGGCCGGGACAAAAATGTCAACAGGGATTTTCAGCTGCGGGAGACACAGCGGCTCCCCGATGAGCTGGAGGATCTGCGCGATACCTATATTCGCAGATACGGCGAAATCCCGGAGGGCGAAAATGCCACACGGCAGGTACGGCTCCCCCGCAAAACCAGCGACAAGGAAAAGGTATCGCAGACGGTACGCACGATACTTGAAGCAAACGCCACGCCTGATGAGATCGTTCCCACCATCGAAGAGCTGGCCTTGCGCGGCGAATACTCTTATGAGACATATTCTGACAAGCAGGCCATTTCTGACGCAGAGGCAAAAATCAAGGACGTGGGCTGGGCGCAAGCGCTTACCTCGTGGACAGACAACGTGCGCAGGGGAAATGTGTCCAAGGAAAATGCGGCGATGGGCTGGGCGCTGTATAACAACGCAGCCAACAGCGGAGACACCGCTACAGCGCTAACCATACTGAACAATATGGTGGAGCACCAGCGCAGCGCAGCACAAGCCCTGCAAGCCACGCGCATATTGAAAAAGCTCAACCCGGAGACACAGCTGTATCAGGTACAGCGCAGCGTAAAGAATTTGCAGGAAGAGATCAACAAGCGGTACGGGGATAAAAAGTCTCCTGAACTCAAGATCGATCAAGAGCTGGCGGAGCGGTTTTTGCGGGCGAAAGACCAGACGGAGCGGGATAACGTTCTGACCGACATCTACCGCGACATTGGTCGTCAAATGCCCTCCCGGTTCATTGACAAATGGAACGCGTGGCGGTATCTGGCTATGCTGGGCAATGCGCGAACACACATCCGAAACATTGTCGGCAACGCCGGGTTTGCCCCTGTTGTGGCGGTAAAAAATGCCATTGCGACAGGCATTGAAGCGGGCGTGAACAAGGTTTCGGGAGGCAAGCTGAACCGCAGCAAGGCATTTGTCTCCGGGAAAGGTGGGAAAGCGCTGTTCAGTGCTGCTGCTGCGGACTTTGATAAAATTCAAGACGTGGCAATGGGCGGTGGGAAATACAGTGAGTTTGCCAACGCCGATAAAGCGATCGAGGAAGGGCGCGTCATTTTCCAAAGCAAAATGCCGGGGTTCAAGCAGGTAAGCAAGGGACTGGAAAAAGCGAGAAGATTTAACAGCGCCGCCCTTGAAACGGAGGATATGTGGTTTTCCAAGCCGCACTACGCATACGCTATGGCGCAGTACTGCAAGGCGAATGGCATTACCGCCGAGATGATCGCCGAGGGCAAGGGCATAGAAAAAGCGCGAAAGTATGCCATTAAAGAAGCGCAAAAAGCCACATACCGCGACACCAACGCCTTTTCGCAGTTTGTCAGTGAGATTGGCAGGCGGCGCGGCAGCAAGACCGGCGTGGAGAAAATCGCCACTGGCATTATCGAGGGCATACTTCCGTTCCGCAAAACTCCCGCCAACATTCTTATGCGCGGTGTGGAGTACAGCCCCCTAGGGCTTGCGAACGGCATTAAACAGGCGTTGTGGGACGTGAGAACCGGAAAGAAAACAGGGGCAGAGGCCATTGATTCCATTTCTGCCGGTCTTACCGGCACCGGCCTGCTGGGGCTCGGCGTGTATCTTGCGTCGCAGGCGCTTTTGCGCGGGCACGGCGGTGATGACGACGACAAGCGCGAGTTTGAAAATTTGCAAGGCCATCAGACGTACTCGCTGGAGCTGCCGGACGGCACAAGTATTACGCTGGACTGGCTGGCGCCTGAGTGCCTGCCGCTGTTTATCGGTGTAAACTTGTGGGAGGAGACAAACGGCGGAAAAGAATCTCTGACGCTTTCCGAGCTGCTTACAGCCATTTCCAATGTGTCGGAGCCGCTGCTTGAAATGAGTTGTCTGCAAAGCCTGAACGCCATCTTTGACGTTGTAGGTTATGCAAAGAGTGATGGTATCGCAGCGCTGCCAAAGGCGGTTGCCAGCGCCGCCACCAGCTACCTGACACAGGCGCTCCCTACACTGCTGGGACAGGCAGAGCGCACCGGAGAGGTCAGGCGCTACACAACGTATACAAACAAGAACAACAAGTATCTCACGCCTGATATGCAGTATGCGGTGGGCAAAGCCAGCGCGAGGATCCCCGGATGGGATTACAACCAGATACCGTACATCGACGCATGGGGCAGAACAGAGCTGACGGGGAAGCCGGGAGAACGCGCGTTCAACAACTTCCTCAATCCCGCCTATACATCCAAGATCGACGAAAGCCCGATGGAAAAGGAGCTTATGCGGTTGTACAATGCCACCGGTGAAGCTGTATTCCCCAGCAGAGCCAGCAAGAACCTTACTGTCAATGGAGAGGCGGTCACTCTCGGTGCCGACGATTACGTGAGGTATGCCCAGCAAAAGGGGCAGGGTGCGTATAAGCGTCTTACAGCTTTGACAAGGGATTCCGAGTACAAAAAGCTGACAAATAAGGAAAAGGTGCAGTGCGTAAAGGATCTCTATACGCTTACAGACCAGATCGCAAAATCAAATGTCAGCAAATACGAGCCGGAATCGTGGGTGACAAAGGCAATTGCCGGAGAAAAGAAGGGCATAAGCGCCACCGATTACGTCATCGCAAGGGCGAAAACAAGCGACGTGGAATCCTTGAAAGACAAGAACGGTGAGACTATTGCAAACAGCAAGGGGCTGTTGGTCATGGAACAAATCTATTCCATTGATGGATTGACAAGCGATCAGCGGCGATATCTCTTCTCCGCAATGGGCGTGGGGAAAAAGATCATTCACTACAACAAGGCACTGGTACAGCAGGAACTTCGCAAAATGCGGAACCAATAAACGAAAGGAGTAACGGGCGATAGGCGCAACCATCCTATGGCACCATCCCGCCGAAAGGCGATCCGCAGGCCTGCGTAAGCAGGATGAAGCAGGAGCACAGGGAGATACGCGCCATGCTGCAGGGCATGGCGCCCAAGAGAGCTATCGCATGGATCCAATCTTTTGAGTTACCCCAAGAGGAAGCACAGTGCATCGCAGAGTGCGACGTGCGGGGGAAAAGCTGCGTGGAAGCGGCTTTCTCCCTCCACGTTTCGCCGGAGACCATAAAAAAATACCGCAGGCGCGCCTACGGCAAAATCGCGGACGGAATGAAATTTTACGGAGAATAAAAGAACTGCCAGCACAAGCTGGCAGTCTCTTTATTTTTTTGGCTGCTTCTTTATCCACACAATGTAGCATATAAGACCTGAAAGCACAGCGCCAATTATGTATTTTGCCTCGTCCGGCATATACCAACCAAGTTTATCTATTAAAACCGAAATTCCAAGTGTTCCATAGTACAACCCATAAGAAATCCAACTCACACAGTCCTCGGAAATATTTGTAATCAGCAACAATATTGCCATAAGTGTTCCGGGGGCGCAAAAAAGTAGATACATCATAATGGCCCATTTTACAGTCCTGTAAAACTCACCACAACATAAAGCGACTACCGCCCCCAAAAACAATGCAACCAATGCGGATATAATTGCATAAAAAATTGCAGACCCTTTTCTTGATGTAAAAAACTTCACGCGCAATTCCCCCGCTTTCAGCAAATATATTATACGATGAATAAATAGCCTTGACTTTTGGCAGACAAATGCTATAATAGCATTATGGCAGACAAAAGTGAGGTGATGATAATGTCGCCAAGAACAGGCCGACCTACTGACAATCCCAAACAAGATCGAATTACCGTCAGGCTGGACAACGAGGCAAATCAAATACTGCGATTGTACTGCGAACAAAAATTAGTAGACAAGGCAGAAGCTATACGCAGAGGGATTAAAAAGTTGGCCGGAGAAATTGAGAAATGAAACAGCCCGTCACCCTCAGAAAGTCACGGACTGTCTCTATACCCCCAACTCACCACAGAGCTGGTTAAATCTATTATAACCAACTTCTTGGTGAAAATCAAGAGAAAGAAAGGATTTTTACCATGACGAAAAAATCAAGTATTAAATGCGCACAATTTTTCACTTCTTGTTTTGTCTAATTTTGACAAGCCAACACAGCCGCCGTCATGTCCCATGGTCGGCAGCCTGTGTATTTTCCTGTTCAGTTCTCCGTGTTCCGCTCTGCTCACGCCCTCTCCCTATGAATGTCCGCTGTGCTGGTTTCTTCCTGTTACGCGCTCAGTCCGATCTCTCGCAGGCACTCCCGGAACATGACCTCGCTGCTCTTGTACCCCAAGATTTTTCGAGGATAGTTGTTAATCCATTCCTCCGTGGCCGCGATCTCCGCCGCGCTGACCTTGGAGAAATCTGTGCCTTTCGGATGCCGCCGCCTGATCATGCTGTTGGCGTTCTCGTTGCTCCCTCGTTCCCACGAGGAATACGGATGGCAGTAGTATACCTTGGTGCGCGGGATGGTCTTATTGACGGCGCTCCGCTCCAGCACCTCCGCCGCCGAAAATTCCGAGCCGTTGTCAAAGGTGATGCTTTTGAAGATTGCCCTGAACCGTCTGGCACCGCATTTCCGCTCCAGCGCATCCAGCGCCTTGACCACGGTTTCCGCCTTTCTGTTCGGTATTCCTATAATGATGTCTTTTCGCGTCTTGCGCTCATTCAGGGTCAGCAGGGCGCTGGTGGTCTTGCACTTGCCCTTTCCGCTGTACACGGTGTCGCCCTCCCAATGCCCGAACTCCTCGCGGCTCTCCACCTCCGGCGGGCGTTGCTCAATGCTCTCACCCGCAGAGGCCCGCGCCTGATCTTTCTTGGTCTTGACCTTTTTGTATTTCTGCTTCACCTTGCCCCGGCGCGGCAAATCCACCTGTGTGATGTGGAGAAAGAGACCCTTTTTGATGTAGCTGTAGATCGTCGTCACGGAAACAGAGGTCTCGAATATCCGCCCCTCCAGCATTGCATATCCAAGGACAGCGGCAGGGCTGCACTCCCGCTCCGTGATTGTTGTCTCAATGTAGTTTGCCAGCTCGTGATCTTTTCCGATCTTCAAGTCCGGCCCTTTCTCCCGCAGATTGCTTTGGTATCGCGCCTCCGCGATGTCCGGGCTGTACGCCGTCACCATTTCCCACGTCTCCCCGTCCAGCCGCTCATACTCCCCGCGCTTCAACTCCCGGTAGATGGTGGAAACGTGGACGCGCAGCTTCTCCGCGATCTGTGGCGGCTTCAAGCCCCTGCGCTGCCACTTCTCAATGCGCAGCCTGTCGTTCTTGGTCAGATGCTTAAATGTTCGTCCTCCGGTCTGCACCGTAAAGCCTCCTCTCTTGCTCACCCGCGCAGGGCGGTGTCGGCGTTCCTGTTCCGCTCTGTCGCTTTTTGTCTTATTATGATACCCACAAAACCAGCATTGTGCAACAGCATTTTTTCGGCGTATACGCACAAAAAATCCCCCGGCTGCTATATCTATGAGTATAGCAGCCGGGGGTAATTTCAGTTATTCAGTTCCTTTTCCCCATCCGTCTTTCCGGGGTTGTCCTCCACAAAGATGCCGCCCAGCGTACCGATAGTGCTGTCAACCGCGATGTCCAGTTCCTTAACCGCCGCCTCGATCATGGCCTTTACCTCCGCCGTGACCTTAATTCCCTTTGCTTCAAGCATCTGCACCACATAATCGTACTTCGGGATGGGCAGCGCACCGGCCTCGCGCTGCTTCTCCGCCGCCTTGACCAGAACGGTGACAATGCCGTACAGGCGCTTGTCTTTCAGCCAAGGGATGCCGGTCTTGATCAGCCACGGAACGGCCACGCCGGTGAAGAACAGGCCGAGGATGGCAAAAATGGCCTCAATGACAATGTTGATGATGTCGGGAATTATCTGTGTCATGGTGTGTACCTCCTTACACTTTCGTCAGATATTTCTTGTCCACGTTTCCTGTGATTGCACCGCTTTTCAGCGTGGAAACTGAAATGCGGTCGCCGCTGATTGCCCGGACATACAGCTTTGCGCTGTACACCCACGAGGAGAATTTGCGCGTGGTGCCGTAGACTGTGGCAGCCTTGTCCATCGTCACCTGATCGCCCACGGCCAGCGCCGCCGCTTCGGTCTTGATGTCCGCCGCGTCCACCCAGCCGTACACGGTGCTTCCGCCGCCGCTCACGGCGACAAGGTGATACGGATGCCTGCTCACAAGCGGCTGATACACCTGCGTCACCTTGGCCTTGCCCGGCTTGCACGGTTTGCCCACGGTGCTGTTTGCGCTGGTGTAGTGCCTCTCGCCGGTGAATGTCACGATGTCGCCCACCTTGCACCCGCCGCCCTTGGTCGGTGCAGCGTCCGTCGCAGTCCCGCCGCCGGTCGCCTCCTTTCCGCCGTACTTCGGTACGCCGTAGCCGCGAATGTACCGTCCGTTCACAGAAATGGTGCGGCGCTTCACGCTGTCGGAGTAGTTGCCCTCAATGACGGTGATGCTTGTCCCGCTGACCTTTTCCACGATGCCCACATGATCGGCGCTGCCGGTGCAGTCTCCCACGCCGCTGTCCTGCCAGTCGTAGAAAATATAGTCGCCGGGCTTCGGCACATAAGCGTCGTCCTCCTGCCAGCTCCCCAGCTTCTTGAACAGCTCGATGTGCTTTCCGCAGCCGCACTCCGTCGGGATGATGTCGGTCATTCCCGCCGCGATAGCGACGGCGCTTGCGAACGTGCTGCACCATGCGTCCGTGTACTTCACGGCGTAGCCACGGGCCAGCGGCTTGTGACTGTTGTACAGGTCGATGATCTTCCTGTGGCTTCCGTCGCTCTCTTTGCATCCGATGTAGCTCTGGGCGATGCTCACGATCTTCTGCCGCTGTTCCTGTTCCGTCATAGGCTTTCCTCCGCTTCCTGCGGCGCTCCCTGCCGCATACTTGTCGTAATACTTCTGGCCGAACGCAGCTCGCCGGGCCTGCGCCGCCTCGCTCTGATCTGCCGGGCGCTCAAATTTCAGCAGCACCGCGTCCGATGCTGCCCGGACGCTTCCAGCCGTTTTCAGCACGGCCAGCACCGCCTTATAGCCCTCCCGCAGCTCTTTCATCAGGAAATCAAGCTGCATTTCCAGATCGCCGATGCTCTTTCGGCAGCATTGGGCATAGTCCAGCAGCTCTGCCTTGCGGGAGCAGTATGTCCATTGGGCGAGGCCATAGCCCGCCTTATCCGTTGCGAAGAACTGATACTTGCCGCTGTCCACCGCCGCCGTATAGCTTGCGTCGGTCACGCCAAGCCTCTTTTCGTATAGGTTCTCCACGTTGTTCGGGATAAGGCCGCTCTCCGCATACAGGTTTCCCATCAGACCGGCGGTGCCGAAGTCGTTCAGCCCCGCGCCTTTCAGATAATTCCAGATTTTCTCCTCGTTATTTTTTCCTGCCAGCATGATCTATCCCTCCTCACGGTTCCTCTGTCTGCTGTGCAATCCGTTCCGCCTCCTCCTTTTCCCGTCTCATGTCCGCAAGCTGCCACCGCCTGTCCTGCTTCTTCTCCTTGGTGGTCTTTATCCAGCCGAGGATGCCGCACTCGCCGCCCAGCGTGGCAAACACACAGGTGATCAGCGTATCCGGCACAGAGCCGTACACGGTAAACAGCACGATCATGGCAATCGTAAATACCGTCAGACACAAAAAGACGATCAGCAGAATAAAGTCCATGGTTCCCATGCGCTTCTTCCGGCCTTTCGTCTTTGCCTGCGTTCGCTTTCCCGCCATGTCAGTCCTCCTTGATGTGCGGGTGCGCGCTTTTATTCAGGTGCTTATCCAGTTTGTCCAGCGCATCCTTGCACGGCCCGTTGCACCCCTGCTCCACAAGCCCCTGCAACGCACCACGCAGGCCATAGCAGATAAGCGTCTGCTCCTCCTGAATGGCGTTGATGAACTCGCTCTGCTTTTTGTTGCTCTCAATGACCTTGTACACGGAAACAATGGCGGCGACCAGCGCTCCGATTGCTCCCAAAAGGCTGGCCGCCTTAATGATGGTGTCCGCGTCGATGTACATTTTCCTGTCCTCCTGCTTTCACTCCGGCCATTCGTCCCCGCCGATGGCCCTGCGGTATGCCTCGTCGGCCTCCGCGATCTCGTCTCTCCCGGTCACGGTGTCGCCCAGCTCCGCAAGGCGTGTCGCCAGCACCCGGACGGTACGCGCCTGCATTTCCACAAGCGCCTCCAGTTCTGCGATGATCTGCAAATGACTGCTCACGCCGTCGCCTCCGTCCAGCCGTATACCCCCGGTTCCCACACATTGGCATCCGCCGTTGATGTCCAATGCTTCCCATTGTGGCTCACCTTGTCGCCCTTTGCGTAAGCGTCATGCGCCCCCACCGGCTTGCTCCATTCCGGCCATTCTTCCGCCGGGTCAGATGCCGCCGACCAAAGCGACACCGCCTTGTCCGGTTCCCATCCCGCCTGTGAGGTGTGCGCCTGTACGCATTTGTACAGCTTGTTCCCCCAGTTGCGTAGCTGCCCAACCGTGTAAGCAACGCCGGTCTGCCACGTTTCAAACAGGCTCTTGTGCTCCCCCGCAGTCACAGCGTCGATGCTTCCACTCTCCGCCAGCGTCACAAAGGCGATCTCCGTTGCCTTTCTCGTTTCTTCCATCAACTTTGTCCTTTCCACATACCTGTAATGCTCGCTGATGGTATAGAAGTCGTACCGCGTCCCGCCCTCGTCCGTGTCGCTGTGATAGTGCCGGTCGATGCGGCAGCGGTCTGTGATGCTGCTGTCGTCGTACTCCCGCACTGTGGTCAGGTATTCGCCCTCCCGCAGCGCGGGGCCACCCACGATTTTCAGGTTTTCCCGTTCTACGCCGCCGATAACGCTTGTTCCGTAGACGTATTCCATCTTGCCCGCTCCTTTCTTGCGTGTTCTCTGACCACGCATTTCAATTTCCGCTGCAAGCCCGTCTCCACATAGTTCTGGAAAAAGTGGACGTGATTGCAGTGCTTCATCTGGCCCAGTCTGGATAAAAGCCCCTGCGCCAACGCTGGCTTGATCGCGTGGTGCCGCCGCATGGTACGGCGGCAGACGGAAAGAGAATGTTTCAGGCGCACCATGTTTCGTTTCCGCAGCAGGGTATACCCTCGCCCGAAGCGATACCCCAGCGCCGCCACCGTCCGCTTTGCCGTCGGATAGAGCTGCCACTTGCCGTTCAGCCGCAGGCCGTGTGCCGCCAGCCATTTCTCGATCAGCTCCCGCAGCCGCCGCAGCTTCCGCTTGTTCCGCCCGAACAAGGTAAAGTTGTCCATGTACCGCAGGTAGTGGTCGCACAGGCCGCTTTCCCGTATCAGCCGGTCAAGCGGTTGCAGCACCGTGTTGGCAAACCATTGGGAAAAGTAAGCGCCGATCAGAATGCCGTGCTTCATCAGCCGCTCGCATACCTCCAGCATCCGCCGGTCTTTCACCAGCCGCCGGAGCCGCTTCATCGCCGTCTCCGCCGTCAAACTGTCGTAGAAATGGTGGATGTCCAGCTCCTCGGCGTACTTCGTCCCTTTTGGGTCTGTCCGCATCCACTTCTTGATGGCCCGAACGCCGTAATGGATGCCCCGGTTTCGGATGCTCCCGCAGCAGAAATTGTCCATGCCCCGCATCATGATCGGCTCCAACACCTGAATGACGGCGTGATGCACATACTGATCAGGCCACAGTCTCGGCTCCGATATGTCCCGCCACTTGCCAGCGCTCTTGTCCCAGCGCCGCGCAAGCCTCGGCTCGTTCGCCTCGTAACCGCCTGTAATGATCTCTCGCAGCTCTTTTACATAGCGGTCAACGTCTGCCTCCACCCGTGCTACCGTCCGGTTTGGCCTGTGGTGCGGATGGAAGCGGTGTGTCACGTTCACGGCGAAGATCGCCAGCCGCAGGTTTTCTTCCGATACCAGCTTTGGAAATAGGTTGTTTGCTCGTTTCATCAGGAATGTTTTCCTCCTTTTAGCCTCACGGTCTTTCCATCGCCCCCGCAGGTTGCGGAAGTGTACTAAACCGTGTCCTGATGGCTTATCTGCACCAAGGGGTGCCGAGGATGTCCGCGCCCCGGCGTGGGTCTTTGCGTTGCCGGGTGTGGAGGTGGGTAGCCAGTCCATAAAAGGACGCGGCAGCCGATGTTCGCGTTCGAGTTGGACGCGCTGTTGTAGTTCACGTAGAACAGCCCGTGGTTCCCGTTCTGGTTATAGTTACCGCCGAAGTGCAGACACGGGTTGGAAGCATTGAAGTTCCAGTTATCCGCCGAACCAAGAAGCAAGGCACCGACTGCGTGCGCGGTCATCCCCTGTATTTTCAAGCCGCCTATGCGGCTGAAAACCCGTTAGCCTTTTGTGCGGCCTGCGGGCCGCAGGATACGCAGAGGGGGATGCGTCCCCCTCTGCACTCCCCCGTCAGGGGAGTTTTTGGAGGCGGCCGCCGATGTTCGCGCCCGAGTCGGACGCGCTGTAGTACGCCACGTAGAACAGCCCGCGGTTCCCGCTCTGGTTATAGCTACCGCCGAAGCACAGACACGGGTAGGAAGCATTGAAGTACCAGTAATCCGCCGAATACGTCGTCTCACTCCCGCCCGATGCCGTGGGATAGATAACCCATTCCAGACCGGCCACTGTTGCCACGGTAAAGGCGCTGGGCCATCCGCTCGACGGAACACCCACGGCGGTGCCGCCGCTGTTGTCGCTGAAACTGCTGGGCGTGTTGATGATGTTTAGGCCGTTGCTGTTGTAGTAGCAGCCGTCGCCCCAGTCATACACGTTGTCCCACAGACCCTCGATATAGCGGTACTGCGTACCGATACCATAGCTGTCCCGGCTTGCAAGCGTCGTTCCGGTGTGATAGGGCATACTGTCCGTATAGCCCATATTCTCCGTTGCGCTGTTGTTGCCGCAGCCCTTGCCGATGGTTTTCTGGCTGTTCCAGTCTGCGAACTCCACAAGGTACAGCATCCAGATCGTCATGCGCATCTGAATGTCGCTCTGCCAGATGTTGCTCCCCAGATTGTGGATGCTCGTGCGGGCCGTGCTGCGTGTGATATTCGCTTTCGGCTTTACGCCGGACTGGCTCTTGTAGTTGTTGGTGTTGCAGTGATAGCGGCCAATGTACACAATGTCCCGCTCTCCCTTGCCGTCCCCTCGGTCGGCATGGGCGGGGGAGACGTGAAAGCCGTCCGTTTCCTTATCCGCGATCTGGAGTTTCAGGCTGTTTCCGCTCTTTGTCCACTTGTACCAGAATTTCGGGATAGCCACCAGCTCACCGGCCACCGCATCCGTCACGCGTACCATCCCGCTCCACGGGTACAGGTTGTCAAATGGGCTTCCGTAACTGGTTGCCCCCGCTCGGTACGGGGTCGGGTTCACGAAGCTGGCCGCCTCGTCTGTGCGGCTCCACACCGTTGTGCTGGTGCCGTCCCACACCACGCCGTAGATGTGCCGGTAGGCCAGCTTCACATTTACCGTCTGTCCGTCCGCCGTGATGGTTGCGGTATCCTCCGCCGTCTCTCCGTTCTTGGTGGCGGTGATGGTGTAGGTGCCGCTTTCCGTCACGGTGAAGTCCACTGTCCCCGTTGCAGATGCCGTCTTGCTCTGCGTCTTGCTCCCCTTGGTGCAGGTGACGGTGGAGCCGCTGTCAATGCTCACATGGATGGTGGCGGTGAAATAGGAGAGCGTCGCCGTGTACTGCTGCACCACAGAGACCGTCACCGTATCCGTGGCAGTCTGCCCGTTCTTGGTGGCCTTGATGGTGTATGTTCCGTAGTCCTCCACATCAAACGTCCATTTCCCGCCGCTCTCCGTTGCGGTGTATACCTTGGTTCCCAGCGTGGCCGTCACCGTGGAGCCGGTGGGCGCGGTCACAACGATCTGCGCCGTCATGCCTACCTGCGGCAGACTGTCCGCGCTGAGCTTGCCGTCTGCCCCCAGCGTCGGGATGCCGTTCGGCACGTTGATGGGGAGCTGATCGGTGTCCATCTTCCCGTCCGCGCCGAGACCTGCCACGCCGCCCGGCGTATTGACAGGGAGCTGGCCGGTGCCAACCTTGCCGTCCGTTCCGATGCCCGCAACGCCGCCCGGCGTATTGATGGGGAGCTGGTCGGTGCCAACCTTGCCGTCCTCTCCCAGTCCGGCCACTCCGCCCGGTGTGTTGACAGGGAGCTGGCTGACCGGCACCTTTCCGTCTGTCCCCAGCCCCGCCTTTTTGGCAAGAGCTGCCGCCACCGCACCGCTGGTCAGCAGCTTGTCGCTGTTCTCCGTCGGCACCGTGTCGAACGTCTGCGCCGTAACGCCGCCCTTGCCGTCGCCTTTCAGGATACCGCTGGCGGTGATCTTGTCCTGCTTGTCCGTAATGGCCTGACGGATACCCTCGTGCGCGTTTTCATCCTCGTTGTGTGCCTTGATGGCAGCCGCCATGCTTTCTGCTGTCACCAGCGCCGAAGCGTCGATGGTCACCTGCAGCGTCCCGCCGCTTCCCGAAAACTCCAGCAGCCCGTAGAATGTGTACACATAGTCCGGCACGTCCGTCTTGCTGGGGATTTCCACGCCCGCGTCCGTGTCCGTCTGAAACAGGGCGATCAGCCTTGCCGCGCCGCTGTCCAGCTTTGCCCAGATACCAAGCTGGTTCAGGGGGTATCCCGTCGCCAGTGGTGTCACTTGCAGTTGCAGCTTTTGCCCCTGCGCCGTTGTCTTGTTGGACAGGATGCTGACTGTCTGCTTTTCACTCACAAGCGCCGTCTGCGCCAGCATCGCCGCCTCGCTCACGCGGCCCGTTCCCGCCGCTGCGCGGGTGATGGTCAGCGTCTTTCCCGCCGTCCATTGTGCCAGCAGCTCACTGCCGCTGTTGGTGATAACGCCTTTCCATGCCACTTTTCGTTTCCTCCTGACTTAGAATTTCGATGCGCTGCCGAAGTCAACCACCGCCGCGCCAGCCATAGCCGCGATGCCGTAGGCCGTTGCGGTGCCGCCCGCATCGTAATATTCCACTTCCTCCAGATGTGCGCTGAACCGCTTGGCAGCGGCGAGCCGACGTTCGATCTCCGCGATGGTCATGGCGGCGAACTTCTGCCGCTCCTCCACGGTGGTGATGTTTACCCGCAGCCGGAATTTCCCGTGGGTGCCGCCATACTCAAACCATTCCTCCAGCTTTGTTCCCGGATAGATCGCGTCGGCCTGCGTTCTTGCAGCTCCCGCAGTTCCCATTGTTCGCCGGATATTCAGCGCCGTCTTAACGATGCGCCGCTTCTGCTCGATGTCATACCCTGTGTCGTACCAGTCGATCTTCCAGTTCACGGCCAGCGCATCCAGCACCTCCTCGGCCACGGTGTCGATGGCGGTATAGATTTGGCTTGCGTCGATGTAATCCATCGTTTTCCGGTGCAGCTCCAGCATCGCCAGCGACAGCGCCCTGACCCACGGCTGCTCCGCAAGGACGTGGGGCAGGCCGTCCGCAATTTGCGCGTCTTTCAGCCCCTTAATCATCCTCCAGCCCTCCATAGGTCACGGTCGCGCCGCTGCATTTCGGCAGCTCCGTCGCCTCGATCACGGTATCCACCGGGGCTGTCAGCGTTACTCGCTTAGCTCCCGCCTCCCGCAGCCGGGCAATTAGCTCCGTAGGGTTGATGTCCCGTCCCAGCTTTCTTTGCCATGTCTGGAAGTCCGCCACCGCTGCCGCGATGCGGCTCTGTATCTCGCTCACGCTCCGCTGGTCGCTTTCCGCAATCCAGTATTTCACGGTGATGGCGTATCCCACCTCGCCCGGTGCCAGCGCCGTCACCTTGTCGCACAGCGGGCGGATGGTCTCGTCGTCCAGATAGGCCTCCATGGCCGTCAGCTCCGTGCTGTTTGGTACGCGCAGCCCATTCTCGTCCTCGATCACGAAGTAGATATTCACCTCGTCCGGCAGCGGACTGACGATGCGCACATCGGCTACATCAAAGACCTGCTGCCCGG
>ERZ791837.124-NODE-124-length-56540-cov-11.886200_pt1 | contig 56540 bp, 56 predicted proteins | sample MGYA00510292_ERZ791837 | MGnify/ENA primary metagenome ERZ791837 (study PRJEB30046, sample SAMN00715259) | human gut metagenome | study: EMG produced TPA metagenomics assembly of the A metagenome-wide association study of gut microbiota in type 2...
GCTGACGAAATGCCGCCGAATGAATATGAGGTGGCGATACCAAACAGGCAATTTCCAATGGTTGCTGCTCTATTTATGGCAACGAGAAGCCAGCGTGTTTTTTTGTTGTATTGTTAAATTTATGGAGGTAATTTATGTCAGATATGTTTTGTTTTCAGTGCCAGCAGACAGCGGCAGGCTGTGCCTGTGTAAATACAGGTGTCTGTGGCAAGGTCCCTTCTACATCAAACCTGCAGGACAAGCTTGTGAAGGAGCTCATGGTGCTTGCCATATTATGCAAGAAGAACAACAGGCACTCAAGATCTGTGGACAGGCTCATAGTTGACGGGCTGTTCACAACCCTCACAAATGTTAATTTTGACGACAACGCCATAGAGGAATTTATCAGAAGGATAAAGAGAGTAAAGTCAGGTGTCAGCAGTGAACACATAGATATCATTGATCTGTGGGAGGGTGATACGGATATTGTGTCTCTCCGCTCAACACTGTTGTTTGGTCTTAAGGGTATGGCAGCCTATGCCCATCATGCCATGAACCTGGGCTATGAGGACAACCAGGTACTTAAGTGGTTCTACAAGGGACTTGAAGAGATAAATAAGGAACATACGGTAACGGAGTGGATCGACCTTATCATGGAATTTGGCCGTGTAAATTTCAAATGTATGGAGCTTCTTGACACTGCAAATACTGAGACCTTCGGTATCCCATCTCCAAAACGTGTAAATACGGATATCAAAAAGGGACCTTTCATCGTGGTATCCGGTCATGATCTTGGCGATCTGAGCAGGCTTCTTGAGCAGACTGAGGGCACCGGGGTAAATGTGTACACTCACTGCGAAATGCTCCCTGCCCACGGTTATCCTGAATTAAATAAGTATCCGCACCTGGCAGGCAACTTCGGTACGGCATGGCAGAGCCAGCAGCAGGAATTTGAAAATATACCCGCCCCTGTACTCTTCACCACCAACTGTCTCATGCCGCCCCGTCCAAACTACGCAGACAGGATCTACACCACCTCTGTGGTGGGCTACGAGGGACTCACCCAAATCGGCAATGCCGGAAGCAGAGACGGAGCTGTTCACCGAAAGGATTTTTCTGCAATAATCGCCCATGCCAAGAAGCTTGGCGGCTATGACAGGGATCACAGCATGAGCGGCATAAACGGAGGTCACATCTTAACCACCGGATTCGCTCATGACGCTGTGCTGTCACAGGCTGACAAGATAGTAGCCGCCATCAAGGCAGGCAAAATAAAGCACATCTTCCTTGTAGGCGGCTGTGACGGTGCCCATCCGGGACGTAATTATTACACAGATTTCGTAAAGCAGACTCCTATGGATAGTCTGGTGCTGACTCTCGCCTGCGGCAAATATCGTTTCAACGACCTGGATCTTGGTGATATTGACGGTATCCCCCGTATCCTTGATATGGGACAGTGCAACGATTCCTACAGTGCCATCAAGGTTGCCTTGGCTCTTGCGGAGGCATTTGGATGTTCCATCAATGATCTGCCTCTGACCCTCGTGCTTTCATGGTATGAGCAGAAGGCTGTGTGCATACTTCTCACTCTTCTGTCTCTCGGAGTAAAGAATATGTACCTCGGTCCTACCCTGCCGGCATTCATGTCTGAGACAGTGGTGAAATATCTGGTGGAGAACTACAAGCTTAATCCTATCACATCACCCGAAAAGGACCTGGAGGCTATTCTTTCTTAAACTTACGGGGCAGATCATCCTCTACCCAAGGATTTCAACCTTACGTTTTTGTATTTTCTTTAAAAGCACATGCCCTACCAGGCATGCCACGATTTCGGTTATTGGGAATGACCACCAGATCAGCGAAACTCCCATTTGCCCCTTCCTTACAAACGATGAGAATATTACCGCCAAAGGCAATATGAGCACTAACTGTCTTATAAGGGAAATAACCAGGGACTCGATTCCACCGTCCAGTGCCTGGTAGATTCCCTGATAAGCTACATTTGCCCCTGCAAATATAAAGCTTATGGAAATAATCCTCATTGCCCCTACGAAATATTCCCTTGAGGCTCCGGCATTAAATAATGTTGCAAATGCTCCCGGAAAGATTTCTGTAATGATCGTCCCCAGGATCATCAATGCGGTCGTGTACATAAGACCATATTTTATCCCATCCCTGATCCTGTTTCTATCCTTCATTCCATAGGCGAAGGCTATGATCGGAGTAATGGCGTCCCTGAGTCCAAAGGCAAGGAACAATACGAACTGCTGTACTTTATAGAACAGACCGTAGGCAGTCTGGGCGGCTGCATTAAATTTCAGGATCAGGTTCATGGCATATACCATAACAGACATAAGTGCCTGTGCCAGTATCGCCGGAAGTCCGATGGAATATATCTCTCTGACGATCCTTCCATCAGGCTTCATGTATCTAAAACCATGTTCAAATTCTCTGTTTAATTTTATATGGAACACAAGCAATAATATGCAGGAGGCGATCTGACCGATAACAGTGGCATAAGTCGCTCCTGCTACGCCCATCTCCGGTACAGGACCTATGCCATAAATCATGATAGGGTCAAGGATTATATTTATCACTGCTCCCGTAACCTGTCCAATAGTGGAATAGATGGATCGGCCTGTGGTCTGCAGCAGCTTCTCAAACAGCGAGAAGAAAACTATTCCAAAGGAAAGCACACAGCATATCCTGAGATAGTCTGTTCCCATGGTGATAACCTCCGGATCCGTTGTCTGGGAGGAAATGTATGCTTTCACGCCTGCAATTCCAAACAGTAGACACACCGCATAGATGACCGCCCCAAGAAACAGACTGTTTCCTGCCACCTTTGCCGCCTTCTTTGTGTCTCCCTGTCCAAGTGTTCTTGCCAGAAGGGAATTTGTTCCAACGCCGGTTCCTATCCCCAGTGCCACCATCAGCATTTGCACCGGAAATACCAATGTAAGTGCGTTAAGTGCCGCTTTGCTTCCCACCTTCATGTTCCCCACGAAGGCACTGTCCACAATATTGTAAACAGCCTGCAATGCCATGGATAAGATCATGGGGATTCCCATATTTACCATGAGCTTATTCACCGGCATGTCTTTCATCTTGTTACTCTCTGCCATTTTGATATGATCCTCCTTACTTGCAGGCATGTTGCGCTTGACTCGTTGCCATAACAGCAATAAAACGTGCTTCGCAAGTTTTATCCGCTGATTAGCAGTCGTCAAATGCAATCATGCAAGCATGTTGCGCTTGACTCGTTGCCATAACAAAAAAGTGTGCACCTATCCCATAAGTTGGACTTACGCTGATAAGCTACACACTTTCCACAACATGCTATATTTAAAAAACGAGCAGCCAAACTGGATTTACGCTAGTCTGCTACTCGTTCAGGAGTTATTATATTTTCCATTTTCAAAAATGTCAAACGAAAATCTTCTTTATTTTGTTATGAAAATCTTTTTTATTTTATTTTGAAGTAAACAGACAAAGCTTTTTAATTTGAAGCCCGCAGGCAAAAAAACTTTTTACTTTGGTGCTTTTCATGAGGCACAATGCCTTACAGCTATTGACAACAACTACAGCTTTAAGTAAAATTCCAATTATATTATCATATTGAGAAAAATATCATGTGATAAGAATCAATTTATTATTATTATTTTAAAGGAGAAATCAATACATGGACCCCAATAGTATAATTCAACTGATTATACTCGTCATTCTTATTCTTCTGTCGGCTTTCTTTTCATCGGCAGAAACAGCGCTTACTACAGTAAACAAATACGCCCTGCGTTCTATGGCGGACTCCGGCAACAAACGTGCCGCAAGAGTCCTTAAAGTTACGGAAAACAGTGCGAAACTGATCAGCACCATCCTGATAGGAAACAACATCGTAAACATTTCAGCATCATCCCTTGCAACAACCCTTACAACAAGAGTATTCGGAAGTGCCGCCGTAGGTATTTCAACAGGTATACTGACTCTGCTTATTCTTATATTTGGCGAGATCACACCTAAGACCGTAGCCCAGTTATACAGCGTCAAGATATCTCTTTTGTATGTTGACATCATCAAGTTCCTGATGTTCGTGCTTACGCCTGTAATATGGATCGTAAATAAGCTTGCGGACGTAATATTCTTCATCCTGCGAATTGACAAAAACAATACCGGTGCCAAGATCACCGAGGATGAGCTTCGTACTGTAGTAAATGTCAGCGAGGAAGAGGGTGTAATTGAGGACGAGGAGAAGGAAATGATCACCAATGTGGTTGATTTCGGCGACTCCAGAGTCAGGGATGTTATGATCCCCCGTGTTGACATGACTGTTGTGGATGTGGATGCAGATTACGACAGTGTGCTGAATATCTACATGAAGGTGCCTTACACCAGAATACCTGTGTACGAGGGGTCAAAGGATCACATAATCGGTCTCCTTCATATAAAGGATCTGTTCTTCTACAGAGCCACCCACAAGGATGATAATTTTAAGATCAGACGTATCATGAGAGAGCCTCTGTATGTGTTTGAATTCCAGAAGACAAACGACCTCTTAAGCACCATGAAGTCTACTTCCAATTCGGTAGCCATCGCCTTAAACGAGTATGGACTGTGTGCCGGCCTTGTCACTACCGAGGATCTTGTGGAGGAAATCATCGGCGACATAAAGGACGAGTACGATTCTGCCGAGCACAATAATATAGTAAAGCTTGACGATACCCATTACAGTGTAAATGGTTCTATAAATCTTGATGACCTTAACGACGCTCTGGGACTTGATATCCAGTCTGAGGACTATGACTCCCTGGGCGGATATATAATCGAGCTTCTGGACCATCTGCCAAAGCAGGGAGACACTGCCACCGACGGCGTTATCTTCTGCAAGGTTACCCAGATGGTGAAGAACCGTGTACTCAGAGTATTGGTAGAAATCCTGCCAAAGGCTACGGAAAATGAGGGTGCCGAGTAATTCCTCTTAGTGCGATATCAGGAATGCGCCATGTGATCTATAGTTTTATGTCTGTTTAATATTGAGACTGTACCCTGCGATCTACGTTCGTGGATGCAGGGTATTATTCGCAATTTTGTGGTATTAATATAAATTGTTTATGAAATCTGGGGATATATCCAAAAATCCCTTGTGGCAGAGAAATAAATCCTATATAATTATACGGATGTAGTGTTGTATGATTTTCAAGATTTGGAGATCATTTTTTAAGGAAACGGAAGATATAAATGGAAAATAATATAAGCAGTATTCGAGATCTGATCGAAATGACAAGTTCCCTGAACTTCATCGATCCGGCAGATGTGCCGTCCATTGAATTATACATGGATCAGGTCACTACCTTCTTAGAGGAAAAACTGAATAACAACAAGAGAAACGAAGAAGAAAAGACCATGACCAAGACCATGATCAACAACTATACGAAGAATGACCTTCTTCCGCCTCCTAACAAGAAAAGATATACCAAGGAGCACCTTATTCTTCTCATTTATATTTATTATCTGAAGAACCTGCTCAGCATAAATGATATACAGACATTGTTAAAGCCTATGATCGAAGATTATTTCGGAAGTAATGATCCGTCAAAGAGCATAGATCAGATATATGCCAAGATCTTCAATCACCAGAAGGATCACTACAAGGATATCCAGAAAAGTATCATGAATACCTTCCATCGTGCTTCTGAAATGTATGATCCACAGAATGAGGGTTATCTCCACGACATGAGTCTTATTGCTCTCCTGTCGGCTGACGTGTATGTTAAGAAAAAGTATATCGAGCATTTGATCGATAATATGCGTACCATCCAGGAAAAGGAAGCTAAAGTCAAGGAAAAAGAGGCCGCTATGAAAGCCAAGGATGCTGCAATTAAAGCTAAAGCTGCAAACGAAGCAAGAGCCAAAGCAGCCCAGAAAGCCAAGAGCCAGCCAAACGCCAAGAGCAAAGCCGGGGCTAACGCAAAGGCCGGAGCTAACGCAAAATCCGGTGTCAATCAGAAGGCATCTCAAAAGGCGAAGCCAAATCAAACAGGAAATCGAACCCAAATTAAATAAGCTTGAAAAAAGCAGAAATGAAATCATATGTCTGATAACATTTCTGCTTTTTATTTTTGCGAAACATCTTATCCTCGACTCTTTATCAACTTCCAAGCTGTAGCCAAATTTAAAATCTTCTGTCCATATAACAGCATAATCTTTTACTTTTAAACGTTTTATGGAAAATAATATTTTAAGAGCATAAGAACTACCCCGCCATAATTTTTCTCTTCAAGGAGATCAGCCTGGGTATCCCACCCAACATCCGCTACGCTTCCAGCAGCCTGGGATACATTTTCTTCTAAGGCTTTATTTACATTTGCCTCGTAGTTCTCCTGATATTCCTCTGTGTTGTGCTGATCATCAAGTTCCACCAGGGCACTGAGTTTTGGCTGCTTATTAAGATATTCCAATGTCCCTTCCGGATCCTTGTCGTACATTTCATTCGCAGCGTTGTAACATTCATCAGTCACATAACCAAGTATGTACCTGTAGGAGCTATATGCCAGCAGCCCGGAGTCACTGTTCGTGCCTGCAAGAAAGGCTATGAAGTTCGCGTCCCTCTCGGTATAAAAGCCCTTATGATGTGCCATTTCGTGGGCAACCAGCGGTCCATAATCCATGTAGGTTGTATATTTGTTGATTGTGACCTCCATGGTGTATGGGTATGTGTACCCGCCTATCCCCATAAAATCCAGAATGTCCGAGCAGTAAGCAAGCTTAACCTTCGGATAATATCCATCAAGTATCGGATAAATATCTGAAAGCCCCTCCATGGCTTTCACCACTTCCTCATACATATCCTCATCCTGCTTTATATAACCATTTTCATCCCTGTCCACCTGCTCCGCCAGAGAATTTATGTTATTTATCAATATAGCTCTGAGGGAGAATAGATCCTCAGTGGTGTACTCTCTTTCGTCTGATGTATCTACACCATTGTCACCACTCACATTTTCATTAGCTTTGATGCTCTCTCCCGCAGTTGCTTCCGGGGATATATTATCATTTGCTCCGGCATTATTTTCTGCAGTTGCTTCCACGTTCATATCAGCCACTACCTGTGCACCGCTTCCGCGAAAAGGAATGAACCAATTAAGGGTGTATATCAAGGCAGTTATTACGAGCGTTGCCAAGATCCCCTTCATATACACTGCTACACAGTGCCTGAACTTCTTATAAAAAAGCCCTATGCTTTTCTTGTTATATACTGCCGCAAGCCTTCTCACTAACAAAACAATTAGAAGAGCCAGTAATGCTACGATCATGATCACAGCCATGATCATCACCAGATACATCATTATCTCTCCCAGATTAAACGGAAGTATACCTGTAACCCGGCTTATTACATTCGCTATATGGTGATAAATATGTTTTGTATAAAAATCGCAGAAACTTCGGCTGAACGCCACTAGATTTATGATCAAAGTGATGGTTATTATCATCAGAATTGTTTTCGTGTACAAACTCAAGGATTTTAATTTGCTTTTTATCAAATATGATCTTCCCTTCGCTTTTGTGTGTTTTGATGTCAGGGCACGCCGGAACATTCCCGGCTGTCATGCCCTGCTCAAATCAGTTATTATTATTTCTTTTGTCAGAGCTTCTTTTCTTATCTCTTCTTTTGTTATATTCTTTATTCTTCCGGCTTTTTGAAGCTCTTCATTCTTCCGAATACCAGTTCATAACCGTCTTTTCCATAATTTAAGGATCTGTTTACTCTGCTTATGGTAGCTGTGGAGGCACCGGTTTTTTCTGCCACCTCAAGATATGTATTATTTTCTTTTAACATCTTGGCAACAGCAAATCTCTGGGCGATTGAAAGCAATTCATTTATTGTACATACATCCTCAAAAAATGAAAAACATTCATCCTCGTTTTCAAGTGTTAATATTGCTTCAAATAAGTCTTTTACTGCTTCTGTATGCACTGTCTTTCCCATTTCTTACCACTCCCATTATATTTTATTAAGCTATCGTTTTTTACTGTTATACTTCTGTTATGCTTTACTCTTGCATAGTGTTAAAGCACTTTTTTATAATACCCCATCAATTGATTTTTTGCAATACGGAAGTGTCTAAAAAGAGTGAGGGACAGCTAACATATTATCGATATCAAAATCCAAAAAAGAGCGAATATAAAAAGTCCGGACAACGTATCTCTAATTTCAGATACGTCTCCGGACTATTTTTTATTTTTGTCTGTTAATTTTATTTATTTCGTTTATCACATTTTCAGCCTACTGTTACAGAGTTGCCATTCCATAGCTTGCCGCTACAGACGCATCTGCTCTCTACAGCTTGCAGCCTTTCTTGATCCAGACAGCTACACCCTGACGGTTTACATAGAACTCGCCGCAGCCTTCGTCGTCGATCTTGATGTCGTACTTGGCATTTCCCATTACATCTGCGAAATGGCAGCCTGCGTACTGTCTGCCTACATACATTCTCTTGGTTCCGCCTACACCGTCACTCATAATGACTGCAAGACCTGAATCTGGATGTTCTGCGTCGCCCTCTCTTGTAAATCCAACCACATCCGGATGATCAAAGTAGTCGTGCTGCACGCCATATGCATACTTCTTACGAAGCTTCAGAAGCTTGTTAAGGATAGTCTTCTTGGACTTCACCTTCACCGCAGCAATTCCCTGATAATCTCCCATAAAGAGACATGGATAGCCCTGCTCACGAAGAAGGATTATTGCATAAGCAAGCGGCTTGAACCACTCTCTTACATCCGACTCCAGTATTCCTCCCGGCTGTGACTCGTGATTATCTACAAATGTAACTGCCTTGGCAGGATTGCTCATCATAAGTGATCCGTCAAGAAGTCTGCTGAGATCGTAGTCTCCCTCATCATAAGAGCAATCATGGAAATTAAAATGTAACGGAACATCAAACATTGCCGCCTTGCCTTCTGTAGAGTCAATGTAGCCGTTAAGATAATCCTTGTTCCAATGCCAGAAATCTCCCACAACAAATATATTCTTAGGCTCATCAGCACTGCCATTATCTGTGGAGCTTCCATCAGCCGCCTTAGCACCCTTTTCTGCCTCTATATCTACCTTGCTCTTTTCTGCGTGAGCTGCTGCCAGTGAGAAGTCCTTTATGAACCAGCCAGGCACATATTCTGCCTCCTGGAAACGGAAACCATCCACTCCTGTCATGGTCTCATACCATGCAGCCCAGTTCATGAGCTCGTCATATACTTCCTGGTTATACAGGTCAAGCTCCGAGCCTATTATGTAGTCATACTTTGAGAACTCCTTAGCCGCCTTCTCAGGATCCATTCCGGCAAGCTCGATCACACGCTGTCTGAACTCATCCTGCTTCCAGTCGATCTTCTCGAAATGCTGCCAGTTCCATTTTAACTTAGAGTATTTGCTCTTTCTTCCCGAAAATGTGAACTTCGAAAGTGCTCCCACTGTTCTCTTGTTGCCTATCATCTGTGGTCCCGGTCTGCCATTGAAATCATTTGCAGATACTGCTTCTATCTTATCTGCTCCAAGCTTCTGGCGGACTGCCACATCCGCATAAACATCTATTCCTGCTGCCTTCATTGCCTTAATGGCTGCAAGATATTCTTCCTTTGTTCCGTACTTTGTTGCAACTGACCCCTTCTGATCGAATTCACCCAGATCATACAGGTCATATGTTGCATAACCCACGTCATCCTTGCCTCTTGCTGCCTTGGTGGCAGGCGGAAACCACACAGCGGTTGCTCCCATCTTCTTAAGAACAGGGGCGTCCTTAACTGCCTGTGTCCACAATGTCTGGTCCGCCGGTGTGTTTGCATTAAAATACTGAACTAAAAGACCATTATCCCCCATAAAAATACCTCCACAATTTGAACATCAGCCCATTTGAAATTTCGATATTGCCATTCTAAATGTATCTTCGACACCCGAGTACTTACTATAGCAAAGGGCTGCTCTCTTCTTCTCCATGTGTCAACTGACACCGTCTGTATTAAAGTTTCTTTATTCTCTCGATTGCCTCGACTGTGCTCTCATAGGTTCCAAATGCTGTAAGTCTGAAGTAGCCCTCTCCGCTTGGTCCAAAGCCTGAACCCGGTGTACCTACAACATTTGCCTTATCAAGAAGATAGTCGAAGAATTCCCAGCTTGTCATGCCCTCCGGAGTCTTAAGCCAGATATACGGAGCATTCACGCCGCCTGATACTGTATAGCCTGCTGCCTTAAGGCCTTCTGAAATAACCTTGGCGTTATTCATATAATATGCTATCTGTTCTCTGGTCTGAGCCTTTCCTGCTTCTGAATATACTGCTTCTCCTGCTCTCTGAACGATATAAGGAGCCCCGTTGAACTTAGTTCCGTGTCTTCTTGCCCAAAGTGCATTGAGGCTTGTGCCCTCTGCGTCCTTAAGCTCCTTAGGAACTATAACGTATCCGAGACGTGTACCTGTAAAGCCCGCATTCTTTGAGAAACTCTTAAGCTCTATGGCGCAGGTCTTGGCACCGTCACACTCATATATACTATGTGGAACATCATCCTCACTTATGTAGGCTTCATATGCTGCATCATAAATGATGACTGCCCCAACCTTATTTGCATAATCAACAAATTCCTGAAGTTTTTCCTTCTTCACGGTTGCACCTGTAGGATTATTAGGGAAACAGAGATAGATGATATCCGGTGTCTCCTTTGGAAGCTCAGGTGCGAATTTATTCGCTGCGCTGCATGGCATGTAGATCACATCACTCCACAGGCCTGTGGTGCTGTCGTATGTGCCTGTTCTGCCTGCCATTACGTTAGAGTCAACATATACCGGATATACAGGATCACACACTGCGATCTTGCTGTCCACTGCGAATATCTCCTGGATATTCGCCGAGTCACTCTTGGCTCCGTCACTTACAAACACTTCATCTGTGGCAATATCTACGCCTCTTGCCTTGTAATCATTCTCTACTATTGCGCTCCTTAAGAAATCATATCCAAGGTCCGGAGCATATCCCCTGAATGTCTCTGCTACCGCCATCTCATCAACTGCCTTGTGAAGGGCATCAATGATAGCCGGTGCCAGTGGCTGTGTTACATCACCAATGCTAAGTCTGATTATATTACAATCCGGATGTGCTGCTACATACTCTCTCTGTTTTCTGGCAACAGTAGAAAAGAGATAGCTGCCAGGTAATTTTAAATAATTGTCATTTGCCTTAAACATTTTTTATTTTTCCTCCTAGTAATGGTCCGACCTCACACATGCCAATGTGTGGCATCAGCCTATTTAGTCAGCAACGAAAAACTACTCAAATGTTACTGTCATTCAATATCATATACGACATCTCAACGATGTTTATACCACTGTCCATACTCTTCTTCTGTATATAACGGTGTGCACCCTGCTCATCGAAATTGTGTTCACTCATCAATCTAAGCTTTGCAGCCTTTATGATCTTTTTTTCTTCTTCGGTACGTTCCTTTGGTCTTGCCTTACGTTTCTTTCTCTCCCACAATATGTTCTCTATGGTGAGATTAACTGTGCTTACAAAGTCCTGAGTCTTTAAAGGCATGGTGAGACACACCACTTCATTATTACGGCACTGCTCGTAATTCTCCTTGGAGGCAAGCACGATCATGTCAAACCAGTCGGGAATACAGGCATTCAGATCCGAGAACAGCATGTCCGGATATCTGAACCCGCACACTATAAGACCGTCATCACAGGCGTCGGCAGCCTGAGCTGCCTGCGCACCTGTTGTACATACCTTAGTTACATTAATACCATTGCGTATGAGAAGGTTTTTAATACTTTTTGCTTCTTCGATTCTTCCGAATAGAACTATTACATTAACCACCTTATCAACCTCACTGTTTAATTAAACTGCAATTATACGGGGTGATACTGTTGATCAGACTTTATACAGATAGTTATCAATCTCCCAGGCAGTAACCTGCTTGGTGTACTCATCCCATTCATTCATCTTAGCTGTTGTATATCTGTCAAACACATGATCTCCAAGAGCTTCTCTCATGAAGTCACTCTCCTGCATTGCAAGAACCGCCTCTCTTAAGTTGGCCGGAAGGCTGTGGATATGTCTCGCCTTCTTCTCCTCACGGGTAAGCTCAAAGATATTTGTATCTACACTTGGAGGGACCTGAAGCTTTCTCTTTATTCCGTCAAGTCCGGCTCTTAAGCATACTGCCATTGCAAGATATGGGTTAGCCGTTGGATCAGGACAACGAAGCTCAACTCTTGTTCCTGCACCTCTTGCGCTAGGTATTCTGATAAGCGGGCTTCTGTTCTTTGCTGACCATGCGATGTAGATAGGTGCTTCATAGCCGGGAACAAGTCTCTTGTATGAATTCACAAGCGGATTTGTTATGGCTGTCATCTCCTTCATATGCTCCATGATACCTGCGATGAAGTAGTATGCTGTCTCACTTAACCCCAATGGATCACTCTCATCTGCGAATACATTCTTGCCGTCCTTTGTAAGTGACATGTTCATATGCATACCTGAACCACATACACCAAACTTTGGCTTTGGCATGAAGGTTGCACATAATCCGTGCCTCTTGGCAATAGTCTTAACTACCAGCTTAAAGGTCTCGATGTTATCTGCTGTAGGTAATGCCTTGCCATACTTGAAATCTATCTCATGCTGTGCAGGTGCACACTCATGATGTGAAGCCTCGATCTCGAAGCCCATCTGCTCAAGGGTAAGAACCATATCTCTTCTTGCATTCTCACCGAAGTCAAGAGGTCCCAGGTCGAAGTAGCCTGCTCTCTCATATGAATTTGTTGTTGGCAGACCATTTTCATCAGTCTGGAAAAGGAAAAATTCACACTCAGGTCCTACGTTCATCTCATAGCCCATATCTGCAGCTTCCTTAAGTGCTCTCTTAAGTACATATCTAGGATCGCCTACAAATGGCTTGTTGTCCGGTGTATAAACGTCGCAAATAAGTCTTGCGACCTTGCCCTGCTGTGGTCTCCATGGGAATGTCTCGTATGTATCATAATCAGGATACAGATACATATCTGACTCTTCAATTCTTGCAAATCCTTCGATAGATGAACCATCGAACATTATCTTGTTATCAAGTGCCTTTTCGATCTGACTTGCTGTTATAGCAACATTTTTAAGATCTCCGAAGATATCTGTGAACTGAAGTCTGATGAACTCTACATCATCTTCCTTAACCATACGCAAAATATCTTCCTTTGTGTATTTTCCCATTGTCTAATACTCCTTTTCTACGCTTTTATATGTACTGCCGATAATAGAATGTCAGGATCACGGATCCCTGCACCCCCAATCGACACATTAGCACACACTAACAATAATATCACACACATATTTAAGGGTCAATAAAAGTATTGACTCAGCCTCCATAAATCTTATGAATTAACCGGATTGGCCAGAAGTGTAAAATCACCCTGCAGACATCATTACATAGCATCGCTAAAACACACTTTGCGAGTTTTAGCCGCTGATTAGCAGTCGTCAAATGCAATCATGCAAGCATGTTGCACTTGACTCGTTGCCATAACAAAAGATAACGCAGTGACATATGATCAGTCACTGCGTCATGCTACAAAATCCGGCTATTTACACCGAAGTTTTATTCATTTTGTCACATATCAGAATATACTAGAAAGCCGCTTTATATATATCAAGCACCTGCTCTTCTGTAAGCGGCAGATAATTGTTCTTAAGAAGTCTCTGCTGAGTTCCGATCACATCATGTGCGAATACCGGAAGGTCACTTTCCTTAACTCCGAAATTCTTTAAAGGCTCACACTTTAACACCTTATCCATAAGGGAGTATAAAGCCTCCAGTGCTTCCTCCGGCTTTACCCAAAGAGTATCTCCTATGACCTTCTCCAGGTCATTTATCCTTCCTACCGGTTTCAGCTCCTTGTACTTCTTCATAACAGAAGCGAACATCAACTGATTGCTCTGTCCATGTGGAATATGATATACAGAGCCAAGAGGATATGCACAGGCATGTACCGCAGCACAGCCCGCATAACCAAATCCAAGTCCAGCCCAGTTTGAAGCCTTTAAGAAATCAGCAGCATAGGTCTTCCATGCATCCCCGCCGCCGGCAGCTACTGCCTTGCTCCAGCAGGTGATTATGGTCTTTAATGCCTCTGTGGAGAATATCCTTGATATGCTGCAGCCATTTGGACTTAAGAAGGACTCAACACTGTGCACCATTGCGTCTATTGAAGATGTGGCAAATACCTTGTATGGCATGGATTCCAGCATATTTGTGATCATTATTGCCTTGTCCGCATACATTGCATCCGCCGCAAGTCCCATCTTCACACCCTTGCTCACACGGTTTATAACTGAAATATTTGTAACTTCACTTCCTGTACCACAGGTGGTAGGAACAATGATAAGGGGATGATACTTCTTAAGGGAAGCTACATTGTCATACAGATCATCAACCTTATCCTCAGGTCCTGCCACAGCCACAGCCTTGGCTATATCTATAACAGTTCCACCGCCTACAGCGATTATCCTGTTGAATTTCTTAGCCCTTAAGGCGTCTATTATGGCGTCAACCGCAGCGTCTGTAGGCTCGCCGGTACCGTATTTCTCCCTGAATAAGGTCTGTACACCGGTACCAAGCGGTGCTATATATCTGTCGTAGGTATGCTCTCCGCATAACACCAGATCCTCTACCGAAAGACCGGCTACATTTGCAAATTCTGCAAATGTATCATACTCTTCTATCTCTGTCTTTATTGAAAATCCCTTCATTACAGGCTATGCCTCCTTCTTAAGAGCTTCTTCATCTATATCGTATCTGCGTTCTACAAGGTCGATTATCACATCGGCTGTCTTGTCCCAGCCAAGGAGACTGCTGTTAAGCAGGATATCTCTTGTATGTCTGTCGCCACGCTTCTTTCCTGTAATGTATGCATGTCTTGCATGCTGTGACTTCTCTACATACTCCCACTCTTCTCTTGCCTTGTGCTCGCTCATGCCCTTTTCCTTCATTACCGCTGCAATCTCATCCTCCTCAGGTGCATAGATGAATACGTTTAACACATCATCTCTGTCCTTCAGGATGTAATCGCTGCTTCGTCCTACGATAACACACGAGGACTTGTCTGCGAAATCATGTATCGCCTGGAACTGGGCGTCTATAACTCGGTTTGAAAGATTTGCATATCTTACACCATATGAAGTGTCAAATGCATATCTTACACCGATCTTGGTATCGGCCTCCTCTACAAGACCCTTGTCTACACCGATCTGTTCAACAACCTTATCTACCAGATCTCTATTATAATACGCAACTCCGAAATGGTCAGCAACCATTTTCGCGATCTCCGGACCGCCGCTTCCGTACTCACATCCAACTGTAACCACGAAGTGTCTTCCTATATGCTTCTCGTCGTATACTGAGCTGTCGCCTGTGTATGCGCCCTCAGTCTTTGCCTCATCCACAATAAATATGTCACGTCCAAATTCATCACCATATTTGCGCTTTGAGTACAAGAAAAAGAATACACCAAGCACAAGCCATATACCTACAACTACCCACTCCTGCCATATAAGAGCTGCCGAAAATGACGCCGGCACGATATAGAGAAGTGTCATGAAACCAGCCATGATAACCGCCATTACACCTACGAACTTACCTGCCTTTACCTTGTAAGGTCTGTCCATATCAGGTCTCTTCTTACGAAGGATACAGAATGAAATTGACACGAACATGTAAGCGATAACACAGCCAAATGACGCTGCGTCAACCAGCCATACCAGTACTCCTCTTCCAAAGAATGGAGCCGCACAGCAGGCTATACCACATAATATGATAGCTGCAACAGGTGTCTTATTCTTTCCAAGCTTACCGAAGAACTTAGGTATCATAAGGGACTCACCCATTGAGTAAAGTGCACGGCTGCCACCCATAAGGAATGAATTCCAGGATGTGATTATTCCGCACAGACCGCCGATTATAAGCACCTTGCCCATAAGCGGAGAGTTAAATGCTATCTCGATCGCCTTAACTGATACAAGTCCGTTCTGGGACGCCATCTCTTCTGCTATGGCACTCTGTGGCATTATATAACAAACTGCAAATATTATAAGAAGATACCACGCAACTGCCAGAATAATTGACAGTAACATGATCCTACCGACCTTCTTGTATGGCACATTTATCTCTTCTGCTGCCTGTGGGATTACATCAAATCCTATGAACAGGAACGGAGTCATACATGCAACCTTGAATACACTTCCTAAAGTATTTCCTGTGCCTGCCTCCCAGATCTGTCCGCTGATATTGCTGCCATCGCCATTTACAGCCGAGCCTACAACAAGTAATATACCTGCAAGGGCGATTATTGCCGTAAGTATTGTCTGGAGCATGGCTGCCGTCTTGGCACCCTTGATATTTACCCATGTGATAAGTACCGCAACACCTACACCTAAGATGATAGTTGTAAGGTAGATATCCTTTCCTGCAATGGTATAAAGATATACCTGATTGAAATCAGGAAACAGATATGTGATAACTGTCGGAAGGGCTGTTGCTTCAAATGCTGAAGTAGCCACATATCCAAGCACGATCATCCATGTACATATAAATGAACCTGTAGAACCCATTGCCCTGTAGCTGAATACATGCTCACCACCGCACTGTGGCATCGCTGATGTAAGCTCTGCGTATGTAAGGCCTACAAAGAATACCATTAAACCACCTATCAACATTGCAATTATGGATCCCATGAATCCCGCTGTGGTGATCCAGTCGCCGGAGTTTATTACCCAGCCCCATCCGATCATGGCACCGAAGGCGATGACCAGGATGTCCCAGGCTCCCATTACCTTGTCGAATTTTGATTTCTGCTCCATAGTCGTTCCTCCTGTCCTTACGCTTCAAGTGCTTCCCTGATGGACTCCTCGAATATCTCAAGACCTCTCTCCATCTGCTCATCTGTCATGGTAAGCGGTGCAAGGAATCTTATGGTGTTGCTTGCTGTACCGCAGCTCTCAAGAAGAAGTCCCTTCTGCATAGCATTATGAATGATATCTGCCACAAGCTTTGTAGCAGGCTCCTTTGTCTCTCTGTCTGTAACGAACTCTATTCCGATCATTGCTCCAAGACCTCTTACATCACCGATAACAGGATATTTCTCCTGAAGCTCTTTGTAACGCTTTGTAACAACCTCACCGATATGTCTTGCTTTGCCTGCATAGTCATCTCTCTTCATAACCTTCATAACTGCAAGGGCTGACGCACATGCAAGTGGGTTTCCACAGAATGTACCACCGATAGTACCTGCGGGAGCAGCGTCCATGACTTCTGCTCTTGCTGTTATAGCTGAGATTGGAAGACCACCGCCAACTGACTTGGCTGTTGTGATGATATCAGGAGCACATCCCGCTTCCTTCCAGTATTCTGAAGCGTAGTACTTTCCCGTTCTGCAGTTACCGCACTGAACCTCATCAGCGATCATCAATATTCCGTTGTCATCACAGATCTTACGGACTGCCTTTACCCATTCGATAGGTGCAGGGATAAATCCTCCCTCGCCCTGTAATGGTTCAAGGATCATACATGCTATCTCGCTTGCAGGAGCACCCTCGTCGAATACTCTGTTTAATTCATCAAGATAATACTTGATCGCCTCTTCCTCTGTATATCCCTTCGGTGCTCTGTAGAGATATGGATATGGTGCTCTGTATATTCCTGCAGGGAATGGACCCATGCCCACTGCATATACCTTCTTGGCTGTAAGTGCCATTGTAAGATTTGTTCTGCCGTGGAATGCACCGGTGAAGCAGATGACACCGCTTCTCTTGGTGTATGCCTTGGCGATCTTGATGGCATTCTCATCACACTCTGCACCGGAATTTGCAAAGTATGTTTTCTTCACATCTCCCTTACAAGGGATCAATTCATTGAGCTTTTCTGCCAGCTCAACATAGCCCTCATGAACATATACATTAAATATTGTATGGAAATATTTCTCTGCCTGCTCCTTTACCGCTTCTACTACCTCTGGATGTGAATAACCGATATTTAAAACGCCTACACCTCCAACCCAGTCAAGGATCTTATTTCCATCAAGATCCTCAAACATTGCACCTGCGCCCTGCTTGATACATATTGGATAGGTCTTGCCGCACAATGCCTGTGGGATTGCTGCGTCTCTTCTGTCAAGAAGTTCCTTTGACTTTGGTCCCGGAACCTGCTCTGTGATTATCTCTGGTAATGCTGTTGCTAATTCTGCTGCTGTACTCATATCTTTCGTCCTCCTTACTAAACAATCAACTCGAGCAGCAACCATTTGAAATTGCCTGTTTGGTATCGCCACCTCATATTATGAGTAACGCCCCCTCGTTTACACTCGGCGGCAAGTCGATTGTGCCATTCCAATATGCGTTTTCAACGCATGGGCACAATCTCTCGGTGGCATTTCGTCAGCACCATTCTGAATGTGTCTTCGACACTTGGTGCTTCCTCTGGCAAGGGTTGCTGCGGCGTAACGATGTCAAAGACATCATTACAGTAAAAAAAGACGCCGGATAGTATTAACTATATCCAACGCCTTTGTCGTTTGCTTTTCTTTAATTTGTGTCTATTATACCAACTGTGATGGTAAAATCAATGTTTTTCGGGTACTATATTTTTTGTGCACGGTGCACAATGTTATTTTTCTATCAGGTTTCCGTAAGTTTTCTGTAATTTCTTATCATGAATGCCATCTTAAGCTTCATGCAGGTATCCAGATCATCAAGGTCTGTCTCCAATATCTCCCTGATCTTATTAAGCCTGTAATTAAGGGTATTCCTGTGAAGGTACATGTACTCTGCGGTGCTCTTGGCATTACAGTTGCAATTAAGGTATTTCTCCAGTGTCTCGCAGAGATTTCCGCTATTTACCCGGTCTGCATTTATGAGCCTTCCTAAGTTATCCTCCACGAATTTATCCAGAAATCTGCTATCAGGAATATGTGAGATAAGTGTATAAAGGCCCAATTCATCATAAAATACCACATGCTCCGGTGAATCTGACGCCCGGGCGATCTTAATGGCTGCCGCCGCCTCGTTTCTGCTTAACTTCACGTCCTCAAGATATCCTGTGGCATTGCCAACGCCGGCTATCAGCTCGGTTCCGCACTCCCGCTCAGCCCTGTCAACAATACGGTTAAGTATCTCCTTCATCCGGCTGTCATCCACATGCTCAACAGGTATAAGAGCGATCATGGAACCGGTCTGTAACATTACCATTACATTTGTCCCGGTATGGCTTGCAAATTCCCCGGTGGTTATACTTCTAAGTCTCTGTCCCGCTGCCAGGTAATCACGATCTGCTTCATCTGCCTGGAGAAATGCAAATTCTACCACAGTGAAGCTTCCGGCAAGGTCAATATTAAGCACTCTTGCCTGGGCAAATACCTTGTCCCTATCCAGATATTCCGCATCCAATATAGAGGATAAAAGCTGCTCGGCTGAGTTCCTGTCATTTTCCTCAAGAACCAGTCTCTGGCACATTATCTGGCTCAGATCAATAAGAGGAAAAAGCTCCGGAAGCTCAAATAAAGGAAGATCATGCTCCGTGCAATAGCTCATGAGCTTGTCCGATATCTGTCCTTCATTTATCCCCAATGCCGCTATGTCATGTTCCCTCATACGGTCGATAAGGTTCATGAGACTCTTGCTGTCATCTGTAAGACTTCTATTGGTCAGTACAACAAATTCTCCACCATGTATATAATTCTCGATCCGATATTCGTTCTTCACGCACTGAAGACAGTCAGCAAAATATATCCATCTTATAGAATGCTCAAGTCCGGCTTCCCCTGCTTTAAGATTGAGCACATTATTCAGTTCAGGTATCTCCATCATGTCTTCACAGGTCATATGTTATTTGTTCTCCCTTTGGTTGCTTGAAATTTGTTAGCTTCTGACATATTATACCATAACTTCTACATACAGCGTATCTTTATCGGGTACTTATCGTAATTACATTTGTTTTCCGAGCATTTGATCATTTACAGTAATACTTTTATCGGCCACCTATAATGATCACATTCGCTTTCCATATATTTAGTCAGTTGCTGTGATAGCCTTGGCTTTGGCAACATGCTTCATAATGAAAGCTGATATGACAGCCGTCAAGGCCTCTGCAACCGGGAATGCATAGAAAACTCCTTCTGCTCCCCATATACGGGACAATATCCACGCTGCCGGAATGATGATCACCACATATCTGGACAAGGATATCATGAGCGAAGCCATGCCCTGTTCCAGTGCTTCAAGAGCTCCCGAACAGGTAACTGACACGGCAGATACCACGAAACCGAAGCTTATTATATGAAGTGCCTTTATTCCTATATTGATGGTACTTATGTTCTCGGTGAACAAACCGATCATTTGTCCCGGTATCAGCAGTGACAGTATCCATCCCACAGCCATAACCCCCGCAGTCAGGCAAAGTGATACCTTGAAGGTCTGTCGAACTCTCTTCTTCTCACCGGCTCCGTAGTTGAAGCTGATGATAGGACGTATGCCCTGAATGATACCATTTGCAGATAGATAGATAAATGTCTGAAGCTTGTAGTAGGCTCCAAGCACCAGCACATAGCTCTCGGAAAATGCTGCCAATATGCCGTTCAATGCTGATATGAGCAATGACGGAAGTGCCATGTTAAGGGAAGCAGGTATTCCCACCGCATAAAGTTTCTTGAGCAGATTGCCGCCGAAATATATGTTCTTCCTGTTGAAGTTAACCGGCAACGGTCTGAATATGCAGAAGGCAATATATACAAGCAAGGTTATGGTCTGCCCTATACCAGTCGCGTAGGCTGCACCTGCCATGCCCATCTTCGGAAATGGACCTATTCCGAAGATCATAAGGGGATCCAGGACGATATTTGCAATGAAACCGCACATCATGCTTATCATGGATACCTTCATACGGCCTACCGACTGGAATATCTTCTCCAATGATATTCCAAGCATTATGATGATAGAGAATGCAAATGCCCTGTTGGCATATGTAAGTCCCATGCTTAGGATCTCCTGATTGTCGGTGTACAGTGACAGGAACCAGGGCATACCGAGGGTACATACCACCATAAGTATCACGCCGTGAATGAAGCTTAAGAGCATGCCCGTTGTGGCTGCCTGATCTGCCTGCTTCTCATCCCCGGCTCCAAGACAGAATGCGATTCTGGCATTCATTCCTATGCCAAATCCTACCGCAATGGAGGTTATAAGGTTCTGCACCGGATACACCAGCGACAATGCCGTCATTGCCTCCTCACTTATCTTCGCGACAAAATAACTATCTACTATGTTATACAGGGAATTTACCGCCATGGAGATCACCATGGGCAGCGACATGGAAATAACCAGTTGCAGTATATTTTTCTCCTTCATGAAATTCTGATCCATAAATCTTCTCGCTCCTTATCTTATTGTACTTAAAACTGTGTTTCTATAACTATGTGCCTAAAACTATATGTCTATGGCAAATGTCGTTTTCTGCCATGACACAGCTTCCGGTCAGCATTTTTTTGCATTAAAAATGCCACACAGTAAAAATACTGTGTGGCGAAAAAAGATCTCTCTTGAAAAATCCACTCCCATATGGGTTTTATGCAGCTAATTTAACACAACTTTAATGGACTGTCAAATGGCAGTTGGGGGAAGTTTTACATCTACCGCCCCTTATTATCAATCTTCCTAAAATTCAGCCTGTAAAACGGTGTTGCAGGATCCACATATACCTCATACACATGAAGCTTCTTTTTCTTTGCGATACGGCACAGCTCAAGTTTCACGTCATGGTCAATATCTTCCCCTACAAATACCGCCTCAGGCTTCACGGACATATATGCAGCCTCATCAGGAGTATTGATATCTTCCGGAAAACTGCACAGCCTCCACTCCTTCTCTGAAGCCCGGCTCTTATTTCTGGTTGTAAGCATCTGCAGTAATACCGGCTTAAGTCCGTTCTTTATATCATTGTGGCTTTTCTGGGACAAAAGCTTAAAAAGCTCAGCACCCAAATCATGCCGTGCCTCCCTGTAGTTCACCTTACCAAAGCTTGCTTTCTTAAGCAGCTCCCGATCTTCCGGATCATAAAGTACACCCTTTTCAAGTTTTGCCTTATCATACATAAGTGCAAATCCTCTATAATGATCACCATGCTCCATCCATACATTGTCCGACAGGTAATCCTCGTAGAAGTCTGCCATCATGCCATTTGCCCCGAGCTTTCCTGTAATATCTCCAATGGCAAGACAAATCTTGTCCTCAAAGACTTTCCTGCTTTCGGGAGTCTCGGAAGTCTTCGTGAAAAATTCCCTGTTAAAAGGCGTTATTATCCGAAAGCTGTCCTTATTCTTACCACCCAGATAATCTCTCTCATAATGCTCCAGCTCATAGGACACCAACTCCCATGCCCTGTAAAAGTCCACATACATACTCTTCTCAAATGGCCCATTAAATACATCAGGGGCAGCAAAATAAAGTCTGTCATCTGCAAATGCCTGAATATTTTCTTCATTGACACTTTCATATCTAAAAACTTTACTTCCTACCCCTTGTAACATTATCTATATTCACCTTTCGTCGATTCATCATATGTATTGCCATGATAACACAGCTTGAAATATCCCGCAATGTACCGGAGCAAATTTGCAGCCTTTTCAATCGTCGTAATCATCACCGAATTCATCCAATGCATCGTCTACACCATCTGCATAATCACTATCGTGATCATACCTGTCATAATCATAATCCCCATCCATATAAATATCATCATAGCCATCATCATATCCATCATCATATAAGTCACTTGAAGTATTATATTTATGACCGGTCGTTGTAGTATTTTTCTCCGTAGGCTGGGAGGTACTTCTTGTTGTGGTCTCTCTTCGTTCTGTGGTTATGTATTCCGTAGTTGACCTTACCTTTTCCTGGGTCGTAACCTCACTGGTTCTTTCTCCCCATGTATGTACCTTAGTTGCATACCCGGGGTCTTTATCAGCATTTGCCGCACCTATCATTGTCAAAATAATAACAGCAATGATTACCAGTGCTATTCCCCATCCGGAACCATCTGATCCGGAACTATTTTCATCATGTAATGCCGTAAGCCTTCCCCCACCCTTCTGTAAAACAATGTTTTATGTTGTTTCTGCTGCAAATATCTTTCTGCAACAATAAGCACTTCTATTTTCCTGCATTTCTTAATATAAATCAATATAATTTTATTATATTTGAGGATTTATTTTTCGTACAGCCAGCAAATAAAGCAATGGTCATACTTGTAAATGGTCTCTCAAGCACATATCCTATATCGCACATACTTCCTATACCCATAAATACAAGACAGGCAATAAGACCATTACTGAAGGTCAATGTGTACACAGGCTGCAGAAAGTCAATCTGCATGTACTTCATCAGATCGTCCGTGCTTGAAAGCAGTGGATTTATGATCAGATTTCCAATCTGGTCATTCTCCAGGAAAAGCATACCGGCATTAACCGCTGACATGCCAAGTCCCATAGGCACCATAATAAGAGGCTCAAGAGTCCCCTTTATGCCCAGATACACAAGCAAAAATCCCAGTAAAATAAGTACTATCCTGGCGATAACTATCTCCGGAGATTGCTCAAACATTGTGGCAATACCTTGAAAGAGATCAATGATACTCATTATTTGTCATCCCCTTTCTTAGTAAATGCTCCAATGCATGCCATGGTCACTTTCATAAGCACAGCAATACCATAAGAAATCAGTGCACCAATTCCAAATACTTTTAAAGCGATTATCATAATTCAATTTTCCTTTCCGTCATCTCATTTTAAAGCATAATTTACCTATGCCTGAATGAGTGCGGATTTCTTTCCGTCCGAACGATGAAGATACACTATGACAGAGTACCTTGGTGTCAGCTCAGACTCCACCAATAAAAAAGGGATATTTACAGACAGAGAATCTGCCTGAATCGAAGAATATATACATGCAAGGTCAGGAACAGTACTATTTCCTTTACTGCTCTGTCTGACTCTTGTGAACTGCTCGGAATTCTTGACGCCGGTGGTTATATTACCCTCCAGGATCCTTGCCCCGTCCAGTTGCCTGTCCGCGCCATCAACTGCTGACGCTGTGGAATGTACGCCCGCCTGGTCTTTATTTACCAGCCAGTCGGCATAGTCACTGTGGGAGCAGATACAGATAAATGCCAGTGCCATTATCAGGATAACAGCTATGAACTTGTGATCACTTGTCTTTATCCTCTGCACAGCCCGTCAGCTCCTCTCTCAACTAATCACCCACAATATAGCAAAATGAAAATGCGATGTCAATCAGCTTTCCTGTTCATAACAATATAATAAGTAACATTTAAAACAATTCCAAATACTGTAGCTACCGGAGCTGCAATTCCGATCATAGTCAGACTGGCATCAGGCTGAATACTCATATAATATGCCAGTGGGAGTCTCACAAGCAGGGTCTGGACTAAGCCCTGAATCATAACCCACAGGGTCTTATTATGTCCGTTAAAGTATCCTATCATGGAGAACAGTATTGCCGTCACTATGGTCTCCGGTGCAAATCCTTTAAGATAATCATATCCATTCTGTATTACTGCCCTCTCCGTAGTGAATATTGACGCCATCAGGTCTCCCTTGAATATGACAAGTGCAAATACCATACAGCCTATTACAAGTCCCACACAAATACCTTTAAACATGACCTTTTTAGCCCGTTTCTCATTTCCTGCGCCCACGTTCTGAGCTATAAATTAAGCCCGAGACTGCATAAGGGCACTTGGGATAAGCATACAGAATTTTAGCAAAATTTATTTTCTTATCCATCTTGACGATGTGGTTAGATGGTGTTTAAATATATTCTGCTCTTAATTGGAGCCATATTTACTACAAATATAATTTGAAATGAGCTGATATTTATAAGGGTCTATTATGAAAATCAATTACTTTTTCATTGACATTTACAATCACTTACGGCTCAGATATTTCTAAATAAATTAAGGATAAACACATGAAAACACTCAAATCAAAAGAAATGGATATGTTAAATGGAGGATTAGCCGGCAAGCTTATTCTTTTTTCACTGCCTCTTGCATTCAGCAGCATCCTGCAGCAGTTATTCAACTCTGCCGATGTGGCTGTAGTAGGCCGTTTTGCCGGGGACAATGCCCTTGCAGCTGTCGGAAGCTGCGTAGCTCTGGTTGGTATATTTGTCAATCTGATAGTGGGTCTGTCAGTTGGACCAAATGCTGTCCTTGCCAATCTTATCGGTCAGAAACAGCGAGACAAGATCAATGATATGTTACATACTATCCTGACATTTGGAACCATCCTGGGCATAGGTCTGATGTTCCTTGGCTTTCTGACTGCCAGAGTGATCCTTGAATTGTCCGGAACCCCTGCAGGTGTACTTTCAGAAGCACTTTTGTATATACGAATCTATTTTCTAAGCATTCCATTTATGACAATCTATAACTTCGGTGCTGCCATTTTGCGTAGCTTCGGAGATACCAGGCGTCCAATGTTTTACCTTATCATCTCCGGTGTTGTGAATGTAATTCTGAATCTGGTACTAGTGATCTGCTTTCACCTGGGAGTGGCAGGTGTTGCTATTTCCACTGTCATTTCCACCATTCTCAGCGCAGTTATGGTCATTATATATCTGTATCGCAGAAATGATGAATTTTCATTCCGTTTTCATCAGATGAAGATCATAGGCCCATATCTGAAGAAAATCCTGCAGATTGGTATTCCATCCGGCATTCAGGGGACTATATTTTCAATCTCAAATGTATTTATTCAAAGTGGTATAAATTCGTTTGGGGAAAATGCCATTGCCGGATCTTCTCTTGCACTGAATTTTGAATATTTCACCTATGACATTGCAAATGCATTTGCCCAGGCAACTGTCACCTTCACCAGCCAGAACTATGGTGCAGGCAACATCAGCAGATGCAAAAAAGTGTTCTGGTTAAATATGCTGTTTGGCATCGGCTTCACAGAGATCCTTGCAATCACATTCATAGTATGGAGTGACTTTTTCGTTGGCATCTACACTACAAGCTCTGCCGTAGCTGCTTATGCTTTGATCCGTATGTATCACGTATGCTCTCTTGAAGGCCTGACTACCACCTATGAGGTTGAAAGCGCCGCTCTTCGTGGCATGGGCAAATCCCTGGAGCCTGCTATATTCACTATTTTAGGAACAGTAGTATTCCGTCTTTTATGGCTTGGCACTGTCTTTCGTGCCCTGCCATCCTTCGGCTGGCTGATGAATGTTTATGTGGCATCATGGATATTCACCGGTTGCACCCTTTTTATCGTATATATTAGACATATGAGAAGAATAGAAATAAGCTTTGCCACTAAGTAGCAAAGCTTATTTCTATACTATTCTTGTCTAGGCGAGCTTTATCCTCTCTGCAGCATCCTTTGCAATGGCAAGGCTTCTGCCCTTCGCCTTTATGAGCACGTTGCCAAAATATGACGATATCACCTGCACCTCATCACCAGTATCCAGCTGGCAATCACCCAATATTGATCTGTCAGCACAATTCCAGGCAATCTTCCCTGAAAAACCACTTGCTGCTTCCAATAATGATTTCATTATAATCACCCCACTATAGAACTCCAGCCATGCTAAATCTGCCTTTGCCAAATGACCGGAGGCAAATGGCTGAAGTGCATATCAGGTTTTCATAGAAAACTAGTTACATCTTTCATATAAGCACTATTAACACCCATTCCAATTTTTGAATCCCATCTAAAAATCATATTATCTTCAAAAACATCTGCATAATCGGGCTTGCCCTCAATATAATTACGCTCATCCTCAGCCTTCTTTTTATGATAAGTCACAAATATAAAAACATCATCTAGTATGCGCTTCATCCCAAACATAATTGAAGAAAGATCTTTTCCGCAATTCATTAATAAGCTTATATCTCTTCTTGAATACTTTTCGTATAGAACAAATGGCGACTCCATATTATTCATAGGCTTATATCTATCTTCATATCTTGCATAGCCTACTTTAACAATATCTTCAAGTTGAAGTTTAAATTCATTATTATTTTCACTATTCATATGCCAAAGCATCCTTGAGATCATATTACTATCTTCATTTATCACCATTTCTACACTTCTATATCTTTGATATTCTATGTCATTACTTACAAATTTGCCATCAAGAACATCAATGATACTATCAAGCTGTTGTACAGTAATCGTTCTATTATATCTAGCATTATATATCCTCTGAAATTCTTTTAAGGAAATACTTTTTTGCTCTAGCAATATTTTAAGAAGGAGCAATTCATCTGGTCGAACTCCACTCAATATTGTTTTGGAAAGATATTCTATATTCAATTTTTCCACTTCTGTCAATTGGCAATGCTAGCCGCTCTTTTCCATGCTCTCAAGGAAATTATAATATGTTTTATATTCTTTTATAATAACCAATGGATCCACCTGATTGTTGTTATAAAAATCATATAGGCTTGGAACTCTTCCCAATCGATTTTTCAGTGATATATAGCTTTCCTTTATAATAGATCTGATTCCCCTGATTCTATCAACAGAGTCAAAAATTTTATTTTTTGCCACCTCATCAAAATGAATCGTAGATGCCCCCGGCATTGTACGATTCCCACTAATAATATACTTACGAATGGTATCGGGATTATAGGAGCAATCGCCTGACAATGCAACCGGAATCATAAAATTATTGTTATAATTCCCTATAAAATCAAGAATAACAACATACTCTTTACCAACTGCCTTTCTGAGTCCCCTTCCCAACTGTTGAATAAACACAATTGGAGACTGTGTAGGCCTTAACATGATAACCTGATTTACCTCAACAATATCAACACCTTCGTTTAATATATCAACAGAGAAAATATAATCTAAAGGTTCACAATCTACTGAGGTCTCGGCCTCATCCATAGCTAATCGTTCAAAGGCTTCTTGTCTCATTGCCTCTGAATCTTCACCGCTGAGTGCAACTGTTCGATATCCCAACTGATTGAATTTTTTAGACAACTCTTTGCATTCCTGATTTCGACTGCAAAACACCAAGCCCTTAACGCGTTCACCACTATATCCATAATATTTTGACTGTTCTATTATGTGCTTCACACGTTCATCACAAATCAACTTACTAAAATCTTCTTTAGATATTTTTTTGAGACCGCTATCTTGAACGATAGCTAAATCACTTATTCCAAAATAGTGAAATGGACAAAGTAAATCCTCTTCCATTGCTTGCTGCAAACGTATTTCATAGGCAATTTGATGATTATATATATCATATATATTACAATCCATGTTATTATCATTTCGTCTATCTGGCGTTGCTGTCATACCTAGAAATAATCTAGGTGTAAAATAATCCATAACTTTCTTATATGTATTTGCAGCACTATGGTGCGCCTCATCTAAAATAATGCAGTCAAAGTCATCGGACTTATACCTTTTTTAGTGCGTATCCTTGTTTAATGTCTCAACTGTAGCAAATATATATTCTTTGTCATATTCGTATTTTCCAGCTCCAACCAATCCCATTGATACAGTATCGTCAAAAATATTTTCATAAGATTCTTTTGCCTGTACTGCCAACGTTGCCCTATGAACTAAGAATAAAATCCTTTTAAACCCTAACTCGCGCATAGCAAATGCAGACGCATATGTTTTTCCGGTCCCCGCTCGTGTCAAGGGTGTGAGGGAAAATTTTTTATGGTTTTTACGGATAGGTTCTTTATTCAGTTTTGGAATTCCAGATGGAAACGAAGGCGGTGGCGGGTTATGACCCCCACTTTGCAATCGCTTGTGGTTACACCGAGATTATCTTGGTTCTAATAATATCTCTTTCAAGAAGTCAATGCAAGTTATGTTAACAATACTATTTAGTTTCTTCTGACTTTTCTAACAACCATGATTTTATATTTTGGATATATGATTCCCAATCATTTTCATTAGATATAATGTCTATAATATCATCATATATCCTATCGTCTGTTCCCATCTCTTTTTTTATTTCACCAATATATTCATGTGTATCACTTACTGCTTTAATTCGCTTTGCACATTCAACATATTCGCTCTCATCAGTTGATTTTTTAAGTATTTCCCAAATATATTTCTCAGGCGCAGTGTTTATTGGCAAATTAAACTGAGTAATAATTGATAGAGCTTTCTCTACTCTCTCTTCATGCCAATTCTCATTTCCTGATAAAACTTTTTCTATTTGCTTTCTTCTTTCTTCTTGGGATATATATTTATCCCCGTCAGTCACAACAAGAATATTAGAAACATTACCACCACCCAATACCATTCCTGCCGCAACTGTGAATCCATTTTCTATCGAGCCAAAGGGAATAATACTTATATGTCTTAACATATTTACTTCTTTTGCAATCTTACGAACAATTGCCTCTGCAAGAGTATCTTCAACATATATAATATATTTTTTAATTTTTTTCCCACTTAAGCCATACAATAAATCCGGTTTTATAGAATCATAAACAACATACTTTCCCGGTTTTTTTTCTATATAGCGAATATCTGCAAATTTCGTTAACTCTGTCATCTCCATTGAATGCGTTGTAAATATTATTTGCATATGCTTTTTAGAAGCGATATCAGATATCTTTTCAACTAATTTTCTAAATGCATCCGCATGTAATAGCAAATCCAATTCATCGATTAAAAGCATCGAATATTGATGAGCACTATACATCATTTGCAGTATCTTTATCACCCTTTGCTCCCCTGCCCCCATGCTTAGAGAACTATATGATACCCCCTCTTGCGTACTAACCCCCATATATTTTTTCTTAGATGTTTCATTCAACAACAACTCTGTATAGTCCTTATTTAAAATATATGATGCATCATTTACTATATTTTTTGCATTTTTCCCATTATCTTGATTTGAAATATAATTTATAAACGATTTTGTTTTCTCAATTTCAATTTCAGGAATGCATGTTGATACTCCCAAATAGTAGATATCTCTTTTAGGTCTGTCAGCATAATTAATCCATCTTTTTTTATTCTTCAAAAAAGTTTTTTCAGAAGTTTTTTTCTCATTCTCATCATATGTTACTACTGTGAAACAGCTATCCTTCCATGTTGTATCCGTAGTAGGTGTAAAGAAATAATTAAATTTGTATTCTTCACCTTTTTCGTACCTATTGTTTATACACGCAAGTGCATGTAAAATGGTAGATTTTCCTGCTCCATTTACTCCCATAATAGCTACTAAATTTTTTTCAAATACTAAATCTAAGTTATAAAGTCCCTTTAGTTTACTAATATGCATCTCCTTTACAAACAATTTAGGAAACACGATTTTGGAATTATCTATCTTCTTTGTTTTTTTAGTATTCTTTTTTTTATCAACCAACCGTATAGTATCTTTTGGGTAATCTGGATTGGTATCGCTAAAGCATAAACTTATATTCTTAGCTATTTCATACACGATAAATACATTTGTTTCATATGATAACTTTTGATACATTCGCCTTTTATTTTTACATTTGTTAAAATTCCATTTGTATAAACCTTTAATGTTTGCCAATTCATTATGTGTTATTCTTCTTGGTCCCAACTTATCTACAATATAATTTTCTCGCATATATCCAGTATAAATATGTTCTGACAACTTAACATCGTCTCTTTCCCGTACATATAATTTATTGTACTCCCAATTTTCATAACTAAAACGAATCATCCTGTACCATGCATCAATACTTTCTGCATCTTCCATAAACAATTCCTTATTAGCAACCGCCGGCATCTGAAATAAGTGATCAATTTCATCATTTTCACCATTTATGGTTCCTACAAAATATGCTTGTCTTCCATATACCGGATATCCCGAAAATCTTTTTTCTTCCATAACAGAATAAGAAAACCTATAACCCAAATCTCTATACTTCTGCAAATCTCTTTCTAGTATTTCTTTTCTATGTAAGACACAAATTACTGGTACTTCAAGAATAATAATATTAGGATTTTTTTGCCTTATTACGTTTAATATAAATGAATTAATACTATCCGTATTTTTTGTTTTAGACTTACCTGCAACGGAAAAGGATTGCTGAATATACTGTGCCGAGATTACTGCTGCATTCGGAATCTGTGATACGTCAATATCGTTAAGACTTTCATCAATAATCAATGCATCTTTAAATACAGACTTTAAGATGCTACTATTCTCTTTGTCGCCTTCAATTAATGCTTCAATTTTATAACCAGCTTTTAAAAATGCATATGCTCTTCCTCCCAAACCTGAATTAATATCAATAACACTTTTCTTTGTCATACACAACTCCTTGTATCCTCTTCTTATTTGGTATATTTTTCTAATAATTCTTCATGCACTTTTTTCATTCTGCCGATAGTAGTAATACATGGGCAATAGGTATCATACGGGTATCACGATTGTATCACCACAACGAAATCTGTTGAGTCCTTCCCATCACTCATGGGAAGCTCTGATAATTTGTTTTTTAGTTATTTTTATATTATATTGCAGCGAAATAGTTTGAGTATTCATCAGTAAGATATACTTCTACTCCATCTATAAAGCTAACCTGCTAGTCGTTTCTGACAATTTTTTCGTCGCTTTTTTCGTCACTTTTCCGTCGCTTTTTTAGCGACGAATTATTTTAACTTATACATTTTACCTTTTGTGTTTCCGTCATCAACAAGGATCTCATACTTATAATGAGCATACTCCATTGGCACTCTAAATTAGGCTATTAGCATCTATAAGAAATTCTTTATATCCTCCATCTTCATAATATTCCATATTATTACAAAAATTATTAAACAGTTTAATTATAGTCAAATACTTGTAATACTCCTGTGTATTTTTATTTTTCACTAATATATCCATTATCGAATCTTTGTATTTTCCAGCTAATTCTAATCCTATTTCTTTATGATAACCATCTGTTTTTTCAGCATCTTGAATTGCGATCATAAACCAATTCACTTCAAAACATCCATCTTCCGCTCGATTAATTAACAAGGAATTGTTAACAATCTTTGTTACCTCTTCATCAACAATCATTCTTACATATTTTGCTTCTTTACTTTCTAAAATATAAGCTTTAACTACTCCGGGTCCAAAAACCATTCCTTTTTTATGGAAAAATTCTCCTCTTGTAATTGCGCCTCTTGTGCAAAGCTTTGTCTCTTTAAACAATCCCAAATTAATCATATGGCACGCTATTAACAGTGCGGTAAAAGCCCCCAAATCTTCTTTCTCAGTCGTTAGCACAAAACTATCTGAAAAAAATTCAATTTTTATACCATTAATATCACTTGTATTAAATAAATAACTTATTTTCTCCGCAAACTCAAAAACAGAATATACCTTGTCTATCCCATTATCTTCATCACAAAGGTATTTTTTAAAGCCTAATATATCCATAAATGCGATAAATCCTCGATGATATTTCATTTTCTTACCTGTCTCCTTATTCTTACGTTAACCAAACTACTGCGTTGCTTCTCTTTAGACAATGTACGCTCATGGAATCTAGCACCTACTGTTCTAAATATCCTCCCCTCCATTCCTGAATATCCATCTTATTCTTATTTTTCCTCTATTTTCTTGACATACTGTACAAATCTTGATAATGTCCAAATCCTGTCCTGCCTATCAGAAGGATATGTTTTTATATATGGTTGCGGGACAACAAGTACAACATTTTCTGACTGCATCTCATCCATTTGAGCTCCAGATATTCCCTGCTGAAGAGTACACAGATACTTAGGTCTTCCTTTCAATCTGTCTGCCTCATTAATCACCTGCCTCCATCTATCTTTACATGTAGTTTTTGCAGCCAGCGAAATCAGATTATCTACAGAAAAATTACTATTATGATAAGCCTCTTTAGACGGGAATATAAAGTCTGGTTTCTTATTTCCTTCTGTCACCACCTGAGCTGAATACTCCAATTGATTTCCATCAAATATTGCAGCAAGATGATGCTCCAAACTTTTTCCTGCCCTACTTTTTCTTCTGTTCAATACCATGTTAGCAACTTTTACAAATTCATCAACAGAGCTAAATCCTTTCGTAATAATATTTCCATATCGAGCATATTCAAGTGCGCGGAATAAAGCATATTCCATATTCGTCCATTCAATAATTTTTCTGTCTGGATTCGTTTTGATATATTCAATATGATCATACGCTCTATTCTGAATATCTCTCGCTGCCGCTGACATAATCTCCGATGCCGGAAAATCAACATCCAAATTGTTAATGAAGTCTTGAATTGCAAGCTGTTCATGTGTTTCTGGCTGAATCTTTCCAGTATCAATCAGACAATTAGTCTCTATCGGGCTAAGACCAAAAGCATTTAAAAAAGTTTCTATATCATCATCTGAATTCAATACATACCCAAAATAATTTTCCTCATCTTCTTTGACAAATACAAACAATGCACCAGTGTATTCTGTTGTCAAAAATGGAAAGTCTCTTCCAAAATTCGTAATACGATACTCATTTCTTGTTCCCTTTCCATAATAAATAAAACGAGTATCTGTTACAAAATCCCCCTGCCACTTTATCTTTACCCACTTATCCTTATTTTCACCTTTTTGTCCTGGTTCTGAAAACAAAATATTAAAAGATGATTTTGGAATATATATACCAGCCTGATGAGCTCCTGTTGCACCTGTATCATTTGCTGAAAGGAATTTGCAAAACCCTTTTTGACCATTTAATACTGACTGAATAGCTTGACCAGAATATTCTGCTATCATTAAATCACCTTCCTCTGCTTTTTATCTGAGTTATTTTCATCCATAGACTCGACTTTTTCAACGATTAACTTTGCAACATTTTCCATCAATGGTACAACAACGGAATTGCCAAACTGTCTATATGCTTGAGTGTCTGATACAGGAATTTTAAAACTGTCTGGAAATCCTTGTAATCTTGCGCACTCCCTTGGCGTAAGTCTTCTCGGATTCCTACCTTCCTGCGCTATCAAAATTTCGGATCCATCTTTATAGTATCTTGCACTTATTGTTCTCGACACTCCATCCAACGGAGCTATTCCATAACCAAACCCATTTCCTGCAGCTTTATGCTTCGCAGCATAGTTTTGCAAATATGTCCACAATTTATCTGACAATGTATACTTCGCATCTACCTCCGGTTCTAAGATGTCACGCATAACCGGTTTTGGCTTTTTAGGTGTCAATTTAAATTCAAAATCAATACTTTTTCCATATCTCTCTCTATCAAATCCGACAATAATAATTCTTTCTCTATGTTGCGGGACATAATTCTGCCCGTCAAGAATCGCATAAAACACCTCATAATCCAGTTCATCTAAAGAATCCTTTATAACCTGAAAAGTTCTTCCTTTATCATGACTGCAAAGATTTTTAACATTTTCCAACATAAACGCTTTCGGACGTTTTTCTTTCAGAATTCGACAAACATCAAAAAATAATGTTCCCTGTGTCTTATCCGCAAATCCAGTTTCTCTTCCCATACTATTTTTTTTAGAAACTCCTGCAATCGAAAACGGCTGGCAAGGGAAACCCGCAACCAAAATATCATGATCCGGTATATCCTTCTCATTTACTTGCGTAATATCACCATCCGGCTGCTCACCGAAATTTGCAAAATATGTTTGCTGACTATATTTGTTCCATTCGTTTGAATAAACGCAATTTCCGCCCGCCCTGTCAAACGCTATTCTCATTCCTCCAATTCCAGCAAATAAATCTATAAATGAAAATCGTTTATTTGAAATGTCTTTCTGCTTTCTTCTCATATCTGTCACATAGTAGGCAACCGCCTCTCGAACGCAATCCTGCATACTCTGATCATTTTGCAGTGAATATGTATTCAATTTCTCGTATAACTCGTCTTCTACTCTTATATGTACCTGTTTCATATCCGATCACTCCCGGGAATAATTTTATACCTAATTTTTCCCATTATACCCCTAGATCACGAAAAAAGCAAGCGAAATAGTCGAACATATTTTCGCTTGCTTAGTTGCCTTTTCATTTTCTACATATCATAATATATAAACTATCTGTTCCCTCACAATCTCCTCCGCCCGCATCCTCACATTGTTCATCCTCTTAACCCACTCCATCTGATCCATCGCCTTGAGTTCTTCCGTCACGCCTTCAACTCTTGCCATCTGCTCCACCAATTGGTCAAATGCCTTGCATATATTATTTTGGCTCGCTGATTTTCTGTTGCCAATTTGTTGCCACTTCATCAACTAATTTTTTGATATAGCTTATCTGAAATCATTTCCTTTTCAATTTCGTGATTGCTAAGCATATCTTGTAATTTCGTTTTAACTTCTTTTCCTTTAAATCGCTTATGATTATTTAATGATTTCAATACTATTTTGGCAAATTTCCCCAATCCTTCATAATCGTTCACAACAGCATTATAATGATACTGTTTCAACTCGTCTAATGGAGTATTCGCATCTTCTGATGATTGTTCTAACGCTATACCTTCTTCCAAAAACATTTGATCTGATATATAAATAATATCACACGTATCCGGCCTCTCAAATCCAATTATCAACGGAACAATATCCTCAATTGAATCTTTCTTTTCTTCAACCTTCCACAAAGATAATTTATTTCCTGTTGTTTTTATGCAATTCGTAATGGCATCTGCCTTCACACTCTTTATTTCTTCAAGTGCTTTCTTTGTATCTGTACTCAATTGATTCTCTTGCCATTTCGAACGTGAAATTTTTCTCACATAATACGCCATATTATTGCTCACTCAACTCCTCAATCACTTCATTTATATAATCTCTAAACCATTCTATATCCGTTTTATCTCTCAATGTAATTAAAGTTGGCAAATGTCTTTTATCCTCCCATGCCTCAAAACATTTGACAGATAAATCTTGAATTTCTATATCTGGATTGGAAATCCCTGCAAGTGGGATAATTTCTAGATTACTCCGTTTATTTTCTGGCAAATTTGCAACAATAAACAATAAGTGTTTTAACAAATATTGATTATCATACATATGATTAAGGTATATGTTTTGAAGAACTGTATCTGCAACAATACCATATTGGAACGATATCTTTTCAAAATACTGTTCAGCTAATGACTCATAGCCTGCATCAAATGGTGTTTCTGATAAAAGTTTAGATAAAATCGGAATTTCCCTATTCATTATACTTTCCTGCATATTTTTAAATTGCTCGGTAATGTTCTCACCACAAACATTTTCAAAACGCTTTATTTTACTTTTATGTATATCCAAGTTTGTATCAGAATATGCTGCATTTTCAAAATACGTTTCATCTAATTTCCTTATCCTATAATTCCAAGGTCGAGACGCTGTATTTTCATATAGCATTTTTATTTCAATCCCTTCTCTATTTCAACTGCTATCTCTATATACGCTTTATACATACTCACAATATTATCATTATTAAAACGCATTGCCTGGTTTTCTCCAATTGAATTAATATCATATGAATATTTTGTGAAATTGCCTAGAGTAGTAACATACTTCTCAATTATTATATTACTTTCCTCATTCTCTACTTTTTTCCGTGCAACATTCCTTACTGACATCTCTGTCTTATTAGCAGTATCATAATACGTTGATTGGGTTGGCATCTCTGACATTATATCTTCTTTTAAAATATCACAATTTAAAGCAACCCTATTAGCCTCTATCATCATAGAATTAACAAATGTCTCCATTAATTCTGAAAAATCATTTGTAAAATCTTCTTCTAATTTTTCAATTTCTGAAATATTATCAAGTTTTTTTTGAAAATTAATACGATTCGACGTTATCTCCACTACTGCTCCTGCATCATTCAAAAACACTGGCATAACAAGTACTCTCGATTGCCCATTAGGTTGTAACTGTAATTCATTTGCAGTAGCTGGCTTATACCCTCTTTTTCCAAAAAATTCTATCAATTTCATATAGGCGTCTAAGTTATTTGTACTAAATTTTTCATAATTCCCAAATAAAGAAAATCTAATCATACTTTGCATAATCTCCATCTAACTCCTTTCAGGGTTACTTCATTCACAATTAATATCTTAAAATTCATAATAACAATTTTATTATACCAAATTCCAATAAATTTTAACAATATATTTTCAATTTTCGTCTATCTTCATTCAAACTTTTTTCTTCTCGCCTATTCATTGTTTACCCAATGTAAATTTACCATTCCAAGTGCTTTCAAAATATAGATCTAGCGCATTCACTTTTATTCTAATATAGTTTTTTTACCTCGGTCCCATAAATCTATCACCATTTAAATGTATCATATGCTCCGGCATTTCAGCGATTCAAACTTCTGTTTCCCATGCGAGTTCTTCAGCAAATTTCTTATACGTCTTGAAATCCAGAAATGCTGTTACAAATATTTTTCCTGCTGTTACATCTTTTGTCATCTCTGTGATTTCTAATATACGTTTCGGATCCATCGGACCGACCGATGTTACCGATTCCACAAAATAGATCCATTTCTTATCCTCACGATATAACATTACATCCGGCATTTTATCATGCAACGTAATTTCAAATCCCAGTTCTTTTAATTTTTCTACATTCTTTACCAAATCTTTTTCTATTGTATCGCCAACATACAAACATTCAGAATTTGGTGCAAATCTTGATGCAAATTCCTCGATAATGGCTTTTTGCAGCTCATTATGCTTACCTGCTGAAAATTTAAAGCTTTCATCATTTATATTTACTGGCATCATTGTCATCTTCTTTTTAAAAGCGTACAAATCAATTAACTTTTCATGATAACAAAGAAACCGCTTTATAGATTCTTTCCACGCTGGTGTTTCCATCGTTCTCAGTATTTTAATTGTTTCTTCCGTCAATCTGTAGCGATAGTCCAGTATCATAAAACTCGGGAGGCTACCTCTACGCTCTGTTTCGGTCGGCGCTAAACAAGCGTCACCCAGACGCTTAACGCCCTGTCATGGGTACTTTCCTTAGATAGTATCCTAAAATAAGAGCTAATGCTTCTGCAAGGATAAATAAAAATTATTGATTATCCCTCTACGTCGCAAAATACTATTTAGCATCGGTTACAATCGGAAAGTTCATTTCAACAATAAACTCTTTTTTTTCTATTTTTGCTTCAATCTCTCCATCCATCCGACTAACCAACTCCTTTGCAATAGATAGTCCCAATCCAGTAGATGTTTTACTTCTGGCAACATCTGCTTTATAAAATCGCTCAAATACTTGATCTATATTAATCTGTTCTGGATGTGTAACCTGATTGCTGATTCTAAGCACCGCCTGATTTTGATCACGTTCCAACACAATGCTAATCTTCTTTTCTCCATGATCCAGCCCATTTTTTATCACATTCTGGATAACACGACGGAGTCCCTGCCTGTTTCCATGTATATACAACTGTTCTTCCGTAATCTGAATATCCGGCTGAATTTCCATTCTTACCCATTCATCATAGTATGAAAAAACTGTTTCTTTCAAAATCCGGTTCATACAGCACAATGTCAATTCCAAACTGTAAGATTCGTTTTTTAACTTTGTAAACATAAAAAGTTCTTCCAACATTTCATTCAGACTATGAATTCTTTCGTGGATAATGCTTAAATAACGTTTCTGATCCTCTATATTTTCACATTCTTCCATTAGCTGGAAATATCCGTCCAAAGATGTCAGTGGTGTGCGGATATCATGAGAAAGATTTGTATAAGTGTCCGCAATCAGAGCTTCTTTCTCCTGATAATGCTGCTTCTCTTTTCTTCGCAGTTCCAGAAGCTCATTCAACTTGTCAGAAAGCTTTCCTATTCCACCCACATCAAATTCATGGTTAATCAACATGTTACTGTCATGTTTCATCATAAACGCCAATTGGCGGCAGATGTTTTTCACCTGCCGCTGGTATTTCCACATAATAATAAATTGTAAGATAATAATTCCTGCTAATATCCCAATTACGATATACATCCGTTAAATATCCCTCTTTTGAAAAACAACGCTGCTTACTGATATCATCATAACGATGAACACTATTGCCACACCAAATGCCGCCAAACACTCATTTCCACTCGGATTCATAGGAAGCAGTGATAATTTTCCTGTTATCGTATACTTATAAATCTGGAAATTCTGAATTCCTACTTTTTGAATGGCACTATTGATCACCCCATACACAATGGTCATTACATTCATGCTAAGACAGACAGCAATGACCATGCTGATTACATTATTTTTCAAAATAATTGCAATTGCCATACAAATCAGCACAAGTGCATAATGAAGAGCCAGTTCAGTCACAAAATAAGATAAAATTGCCTTTGTATTTCCCCATTCCAATTCCCCGAAAAAAATACCATTCACCGCTGCCTGAAATAAGAATGCACCTGCCATTGTCAGTACCGTAAAGACAGCCAAGGCAATTGCCCTGGAAAAAATCAGGGTTCCTCTATTTCTAACCTGACCTCCTATATTCTTAATATATCCGCTACTGATATCCGCTGTTGAAAACAGAACAGTAAAAATCACCAAAAGCAGTGCATACAATTTTCCTTGGGAATTGGCAAAAAAGATATCATATACCGTCACCTTTTCTCCCGGCTCCGTAGGCAGCGTTACCATCATTCCCACATTAATATTATCCACAGTAGGTTCAGTAACCTGCTCCTGTTTCATGGCATCCTTTTCAGTCAAAAGCTCATAATCTGTCTTGCATAAAGATGTTGTAATCAATAATATTGCTGCCAGTACGATCCAGATTACATACATACTTTTGGTTTTAAGCATCCGGTATAAATCCATTTTTATTATATTAAGCATGATCCGCACCTCCCGTCAGATTCAGAAAATAAGTTTCCAGTTCTTCACTGGTTATGGAAATCCCTTTTACCGGAATTCCTGCCTTTGCAAGTTCCATATTCAACGCTGCACTTTCATTCAATCGTTCAAAAATATGAATATGCTCTTTATCTGTTACCTGATAGTTGGTAAATCCCATAGAATCCATCACCGGAATCGCCTGTTTCGGATGATCCAATGTCAACTCTATCCGTTCACTGCATCTTCTTATTAATTCTTCTCTTGTAATTTCCTGTAATAAACTTCCATTATGAATAATTCCATAATCAGTAGCAATCTTCGATAATTCCTCAAGAATATGACTGGAAATGCATATTGTCATATTCTTCTCTTTCTGAAGTCTCTGAATCGTATCCCGGATCTCTGCAATACCCTGTGGATCCAATCCATTGATTGGCTCATCAAGAACTAATAAATCTGGTTCTCCAACCAAAGCAAGACCAATTCCCAAACGCTGTTTCATTCCAAGTGAAAAATGTTTTGTTTTTTTCTTTCCCACATCCTCCAGACCGATAATTCTCAATATTTCTTCAATATAACTTTTTTTCTTTATTCCAAACAGCTTGCATTTGATATTAAGATTTTCATATGCAGTCATATTTCCATAAAGTCCCGGTGCCTCAATCAGACATCCTATCCGTGATCGAACTTTTTGCAAATCCTTTCCCTTGTATCCGAACATCTCGATTTCTCCACAAGTTGGCTTGGAAAGTCCACTGATCATCTTCAGACAAGTTGTCTTCCCAGCTCCATTCCGACCGATAAAACCATAAATAGCACCTTTTTTAATATGCATATTGACACTGTCCACAGCTTTATGGTGTCCATATTGCTTAGTCAAATTTCTTGTTTCCAATAACATTTCGCTCAAGTTTTTCATCTCCTTTTTCTTATCTGCATTTATCATAAAGGAATAATCCTAATCAAACGCAAATAAATAGTAAAAAAAGAGTAAAGATTATAGATGAAGACGATAACCGATTCCCCAGACTGTTTCAATATATTCCTCAGATGTAACTGTTTTTATCTTTTTACGAATATTGCTTATATGTACATCCAGAGTTTTTGTTTCACCCATATATGGTTCGTCCCACGCATATTCAAAAATGTCCTCTTTACTGAAAACCTGCTTCGGATTTCTGAGCAGTAATTCTAAAATCGCAAACTCCTGTCTTGTTATCTTAGGAAGTATTTTTCCACCAATGCTGACCTGAAAAGTAGCTTTGTTCAATACCATCTCTCTGAACGAAAGGTTAGATTCTTTTATTTCCTTTTCTTCTGTATGACGAAGCTGTACCTGAATTCTTGCCAGTACCTCTCTGATTTCAAAAGGTTTCGTTATATAATCATCAGCCCCACTAGTTAAAACCTTTACCTTTTCATCCAAGCTATCTTTCGCAGTCAAAACAATAACCGGAAGATTTCCCTTTTTCCGTATTTCCTCCAGAACTGCTTCTCCTGTAATTCCCGGCAACATCAAATCCAGCAACACCAGTGCATAGCTATGCTCCTGCATATTCAAAAGCAGCTTTGCCTCAGTTCCGGAAAACGCCTGCTCACAGGAATAGCCTGCTTGGGATAATGCTTCCTGAAGCAGATTATTGATATTTGTATCATCTTCTACAATCAGTATTTTCTGCATGATAGTTTTCTCCTCTATTTTACACTGTGAAAACATTATTTTCTTGCATTATACGCTTTTCCCTTTTTTCCCGCAATTACTCCCCACAGATTCCCAGAATTCTCCAGTACATAACATACTTTTTGTTCCAGCTGAACTTATAATTTTCAGTATTGCTGTGCTTCCAAGATGCATATATCACTTTTTACTTACCATTATGTCTTTATTTCTCCATCAGCGCTTTCGCAACCCTTATCCCGCCTACAAATAGAGCTAAACTAGAGTCATTTGATAAAACAAATGCCGGAAACCCGCATAAATACAGGCTTTCGGCATTTTAATCCGTTATTCAAACTTCTTGTAATCGTAACATAATTGTTAAATATTTCTTGTTTTTTTACGGATTTATTTCTTCATAATATCCAAATTCCACACCTTATTTACAGTTTTACCATAAACAGGTATCATACAGGTATCACGAATATACTATCCTTGTTTCATATCAACATCTGACACCTTAGAATAAAAATTGTTAATGTAATTATTGATTATCGGTGTATCTATCGCTATCTGTTTTTCTACATCAGTAAAAGTCATCTCATTCCCAACTATTCCATTTTCTTCAAGGAGTAATGCCCAATCTAATATTTTATTTCTAACAGTACTCATAATTCTATATAACTCACTTTTTGAAACAAAAAACGCATATTTTGTTGGCATAAAATCTGTACTATTATTAAAAAATTCTGTCATTGCCCCATTTACCGAAAAAGCGACTCTATCTTCGCTAGAATTGTATACATCTAAAAGAGAAGATATTGAGTTTGGAATGGGCATTCTTGAAGCTATATCTGCCACTTTTGCAGGTAATATCATTGGAATCCAACCATGATATGGATTCCATGCTTTTATTTCTCCTGTAATATTTCGATATTCTGGAATCTCCTTTTTATAGCCATTTTGCTCTTGATTAAGCCATTCTTCAAATTCTTTTAATTTTAATTTTTTAGCAACAAGATATGCTTTTCGTATCAATGATTCAATAGAGATTTTTTCATCTAATGCTTCTCTTTGAAGTTCAATGACTATACCACCCATATATGCCTCCTACACTCTACTCAAAAGAGTAACAATACCAGAAGCAATTAAACTACCTGCCACACCTATGGACAAGTTTTTAATATCATTTAGCAAAGCCTTTATTCTACTGGGATTTTCTTCCTTTTGCACCAAATCCTCTATTTCGTCGATTTTATTTCGCATTTCCAAAGCATTTTCTCCATACTCATCATCCAAAAAAGAATCATATTTTTTTATCTTTTGAATGATTTCAGCCACTTCAGCATAATCAAACCCTTGATTAACTGATTGAGATTGTGAAGAATTAACCGTACCTTGTTGAATTTGTACACCGGTAACTTCTCCATAAAAATTATTGGTATTATTCGTAATTCTTTGATTTTCTTTCATTTGAATCTCCTTCTCCTTAAAATACTCAATTCCATCTATAGTCAATATAACCTGCACCTCGCCAGAAATAAATACTGTACTATTACTGCTAATACAATTATGTAGTTTCAAATCATCCATTATATTTCCAACATTAAATTCAATGTTTGGAATTTCACTAAACATATCTAATGTACAAGTGACAATATCACTCCCATTTTCTTCTCTTTTTTCCAATACTATTTTCAAAAATTTCTCACTATCTTTACGCAATCCTACGCCTTCCCTCACTATCGTCCTCTTTTTCATTTCTTGTTCTAATTCTCTCTGTAATTTTTTAATACCATTTTTATTCAGCTTTACTGATATAGGCATTATGAAAACACCATTTAACCTTTCTGATCCTATTTCTACATGGTGCTAGCACCATGTAATTATATCCACCAAGGAAATGTGCAATCGCTCCTGTTACGCAACCAAAATCCAATTTGAACGGTAAAGGTATAAAGTATCGCCCATATCATTTCGGCACTTCCAAGCCCTTATAAAACAAGCGTTTCAAACCCTCTAAAGCGTAACAACAAAGTCTACGCAATTTGATAAAGGAACGCCGGGACAGGCGTTACCTGCCCCTATGCTTCTCTTTCCTTTTCTGCTGTTTCAGTTCAAACTGCAGCTGTTTTTCTGCTTCCCGTTGCTCCCGGCTCACAGCCTTGCGTTCAGTTTTTAACTGCTCCTGCTGTAATTTTAAAGCCTGTTGCGATTTTGTGCCTATGCCGGTGTTCTGCATCTGTTTCCACACTTCCCACTGTACCCGTTTCGGATTGCGACCAGCTTCTTTTACATCAGTTGCCACAGCCGGACTAAATTTCAGCCGATAGTAATTTTTCAGAACAAAATCATATATCTCACAGTCCTTTGGCTCTGCTCCAAATGTGACCTTGCACACAGATAATTTTCTCTCCGATATTCGTTCAAACACGCCTATCCAGAATGGTTCTTCAAAAAATACTGTCAGTCTGCCCGATACTTTGTCCATGACAATTCCTCCTTGATGCCTTGCGGTTGTCGCGGTATTCGTCAAATACTCCTGCAAGCAGGGCATTTTCCTCATTACTCGCGCAAATTGTAATGCACAAAGAATGGACGACCCAAGGAGGGAGGGCTACTTACACCAGAATGATGCGGCGGGACTACCTACCCGCTCTATAAGAGATTTTACCTCCTACGTTGTGTTTTTATCCCTGTTCCTTGATTCTACCACAGTATTGGAGATTTTGCCACAACGATATAGGGCACAGCCGCCACCATGCCCTACATTCCTACCGTTCCAACGCTCTCTCGATTTTCTGCTTCTGTCCTTTCAAATCATTCTGTTTTTTATATAAGCTATCCCTCTCTTTACAAAGCGATTTCATGCGCTCTAACTGCGCCCCCACTCCTTCCCGGCAATCTGGCTCTATCCGCTTGTATTCCCCTGTCAGACTGCGTATCTCATTGTTGTTTGATTTTATCTGCTCCGACACGCATATCCAGTCAATCAAATTGCGGACTTTCCTATCCGTTTCATACAAATCCGTTTCGGAAAGAACCTTTGCACACAGGCGAACCATAACTTTTTTCTCCATATCTGTCACTGTACCACTCCCCCTATCTGCTCATTTCAAATGCACGTTTCGGGCGCATATTTGCCTTTTCTGCCCGCTCCAGAGCCTTAGACTGCTCTACTACCGACTGAACCTGTTCCTTACCAAAATAACGCTCTAAGTGCTCCAAATCTGCCGCTTTTTCCTCCAATCGGTCAATCTTGTTTCTCTGCTCCATGACCTTATCCGTTAAACGATTGATCTGTTCTTGCTGTCCGGCTGTTTTCGCTGTCAGCTTCTTCACTTGCTCCGCAAGCTGGACACATTTAATCGTCAGTGCTTTTACCACTTCTTTCAGTCTTTCCACCAGCGGCAGAACCTTTTTGTCTTTATAATTCTTTGCGCTCGTCAATGTCCCCGGCTCCGGCAACTGCCATTTCTCGTCCTCGTCATAGACATGTATGTTCTGTGTAAATGATACTATTTAAATGTACAAAAAGTGGAAAATAAAAATGTACAATCCCACTTGTGATTGATACCATTTCCATGGGAGGATTTTCACCATGGATAAAGGATTAATCACTCAGCTTCAGATACTAAAGTTGAGCAATATAAAACCAAACTTTTCAGAACTGGCTCGTCTGTACGACCTGGATCGTAGGACTGTCAAAAAGTATTATGACGGATACGAAGGCAAACCTAAGCATCATAATAAGTCCAGCAGACTCGATGAGCATTATGACCTTATTAAGACAAAGCTTTCACTTAGAGGAGCTAATGTCAGAGCGGTCTATGAATATATCAAGGATGAGGTTGATTCCAGTATTGGAACATACTCAAGCTTTAATAAATATGTTAAATCCAAAGGCTTGAAACCCAGGAAGACCGAAAAAGGTCATCCCCGTTATGAAACGGATATGGGTGTACAAGCGCAGGTTGATTGGAAGGAAGATGTAACCCTCCACAATCGTTATGGAGAACCATTCACCTTTCAGGTGTTTGATTATAAACTGGGTTATTCTAGATATCCCGTCTTTACTTACAAACTATATAAAACAAGACAGGATGTATTTGACTGCCTGATAGCATCATTTAAGGCTACCGGTGGTGTACCCAGAGAAATCCTTTTTGACAACATGTCGTCTGTTGTCGATCGTGATGGCAATAGAGCTAACATCAGTAATGAGATGCGAGCTTTTGCCAAGGATATGGGCTTTAAAATTAAGCTTTACAAACCGCGTCATGCATTTACTAAAGGTAAAGTAGAGGCTCTAAATAAGTTCCTTGCCTGGTTAATTCCATATGAAGGCGAATCCGAAACCGAAGAAGAGCTGATTGCTATTCTTAGTAAGATAAATAAAAAGGTATGCGAGCGTATATGTGATGAAACTGGTGTTCCACCAATACTTCTTTTCCAAAAAGAAAAGGAATACCTGCAATCATTACCTAGTGAAAAAGTCCTTGAATCTTATCTTACCCACGATCGCCAAACCACGGTTAGAAAGGATTCTATGGTCACTTACATGAAAAACAAGTATTCCGTCCCTGCTGATTACATAGGAAAACCAGTAAGATTAAAGGTTTCCAATGAATCTTTGCAGATTTATTATAGCACGGATCTTATAGCAACACATTCATTAAGTGACAAAAAACTTAATTATAAAAAAGAGCATTATACTCAGTTACTCTCTGGTTATATAAAAAATGATGATGATATCGCAGCACTTGCTGAGATGAATCTAAGGCAGATGGATGCACTCCTGTAGAAGGAGAACCAATGTCATCATCACAAAAGTTACTTAATGGCCTGAGTGAATTAGGCATACAAAAGATGCAGGAGCATCTCGATTACTACATAGAGCTTGTAAATAAAGGTGATAAATCCTTTAGCGAAGCTCTTGAGGAACTGGTTGAAATCGAAAAGAAGAACGATCAAATACGTAGAGAAAATGCAAATGTTCATGTGACAAACTTTCCATTTATAAAAACAATGTAGGACTTTGATTTCGATTTTCAACCTAATGTAAACAAAAAGGAAATGCTTGAACTTTGCAATCTTGGATTTCTCGACAACCACGAAAATATCCTGTTTGTGGGTTCAAGCGGTGTCGGTAAGACACACCTAGCAACATCCATTGGTATAAGCTGTGCCAAAGCAAGAAATATAACTTATTTCATAACATTTGAAAATCTTATGAATCAGCTTAAGGCTGCACATCATGAGAACCGACTTGAATCAAGGCTAAAGTTCTTTGCTAAATATAAAGTATTAATAATCGACGAAATTGGATATATGCCGATTGATCTTGACTCAGCCAACCTATTTTTCCAGCTTATAGCAAGACGCTATGAGAAAAACAGTACAATAATAACTACCAATACTCCATTCTCAAGATGGGGTGAGATATTCGGATCAGCAACACTGGCTAATGCTGTTTTAGATAGACTGTTACATCATTCCTCAGTCATATCTATAAAAGGACCGTCATATCGTTTGAAGGATAAACGAGCATATCTGGAGACTCAGAAGGCTGAAGCATAGCACCGGTAATTGTACAAAAAATTTTCCATTTTTTGTACAAAAGTATGTTGACATTTACATCAGTATTACCTTTGCATTGATTGCAGGAATGTGTATTCCACTGGATATCAATGTAGTAAGCTTGTGGATTTGCATTTCTGTTGGACTAAATCTTATGTATCATATTTGTTGTAATAATAACTGCAATTAAGGCATAAAAATACTCCCACAGGCAGATGTAAAATTGCTTGTGGGAGTATAATAAAATAGGGGTTTTGTTGCTTTGACAAACTCGAAATTTTCACATTATATATTACAATGTAAATAATGCTTTTTCGTAGTCCTTAACATAATACTTAATATTGGTTCTACCTTTTTGGATTACGATATGTCCCTCTTTTTCAAGCATCTCCTTTTGTGCCTCAACGCCTCCTGGATACTTTGCATTTAATTCCCCTTTTGCTTTTAATGTTCTCCAATAAGGGGTTTTATCTTCTGCACGCTGATAACTCGCCCATGCAACTATCGAAACAAAAATTCCAGCTGTAATTGGCTCTGTAAAATCAGCACCACTTTGTTTAGCAAAGAATTCCCTTATTGTACCTACTGTAAGTAATTTTCCACAAGACACAAGTCGCATTACTTTGTCGTAGTCAATAGGTGGGGCAAAATACATTTTATCTCCACCATATTTTTCGATGCTCTTTTCATCTGTTATGATTTGAACTTTTGGCATATCCTTGCTATCCATAAGCATAGCATTAAAATCTTTTTTATCTTCATTTGCCATAATGTATCACCTCCAAGCCAATCATATCTTAATAAACGAAACCATGCAATGAGACAGTTTTAAAAATCCTTACGAAACTTCAAAGTTTACAGTATTGCAAACAAGATTTTGATATGCCTGCATAATGAATTTAATTAAACAATAAGCATTCTTACGATAGTATTCAAAAAATCATATAACCCATGAGCAACAGACACACCTACATATCCACAATCTTTAATTTTGTATTTAGCAAATCCAAATACAAGACCGATGCCAAATGTGAATAATACCTGTACTACATTTCCATTGATGATATGCCACAATCCGAACAAGAAAGATGCAATTACAACACCCAACCACTTATGTTCTTCAAAGAAACTTACAAAAGTATCTTGTAAATATACTCGAAACACAAATTCTTCTACCGGACCAATAATTAACATATAGAACAACAAATCATAGATGAGGATGAACCACGAAAAATCTATATGATTTCCTACCAGCGAAAAGCCACAAAGAGCAGGTATAATAGCAAGTACAACACTTAGAACGAGTGCAATCATAACACCAGTCCGATATTGATATTTATTTTTGAGGTCAAGAGAAACTTTCATGCCTGCTAATTTCAATGCGATCCATGCGATAAGTCCATTCAGCAAATTTAGGATTACTTTAGAAATAATTTTAAATCCAGGTACACCTATATATGTAATAAATCTTGTACTAAATGTAACTGCACATATCATTGCAAGCGAACAACATAAAATAACAATATTTTTCTTTGTTAACTTCATATATTCCATTCTCCAACTTCAAATTTCACTTTCCATTGTAGCACGCATAATTCTTATATTCCACTTATATTTTTCTAAAGCTTATTAAAAAGGTGGACTGCCATTACATAGCAATCCACCCGTAAAATCACCACACTTTTAGACTTTCTTCCGCGTCCACCCAATTTTGCATCTCACTCGTCAAAGCCAACCGGGCATACTCCATAGGGTTGTCAATGGCAAGAGCATTCAATGCACACTGTGAATTAGGTGTGGTTTTCAATCCATCCTCTGCCTTATTGCAGTCGATTCGTAAAAGCATATTATCAAAGGTGGTTATATCAATACTATTGCAGTATTGGTTATATGTAGCATATATAAGTTTCATAGCATTTTTGTCCTTTCATCGTTTTTACAGATAAGTCAGTTGTATTAATAAATGATTGTGTGTACCAGAATTATCCTTTAGAACGTGAAACACACGCCAGCCTTCTCATAAATCAGGGCTGTGATGCTTTAATGCTCGCAGACAGGCTTGGACATGAGAAAGTATCCACAACACTGAACACTTACTCCCATATGTTTCCACATAAACAACAGGAGCTTGTGAACAATCTGGAGCAACTGGCAGCTGCAGCAAGCGTTACACCAACACCAGAACCACCAGATGGAAATCCATTACTTGAAGCAGCCGGAATATCCTACAACCATACAGAAGTATCTGATACAGATACTTCCACAACAAATGCTATAGCAGCAAATCTTCCATATGGTCCAGCACCATTAACCAAAAATAAGACATCTGCCAAAATAATACAGATGCCTCAAAGGAAGATAATTTAATACAAACCTACACTGATTTGCCACCGAAACGATGTGATACAGAGTAGTTGCTATTAGTAGCAAAATAGTAGCAGAGCAAAAGAAAAAGTCTCGGAAGCCGCTTATTTAGCGGGTCCCAAGACTTGTGGCTACTATTCAAACTCAATCGTTCCAGGTGGTTTACTGGTCAGGTCATACATTACCCTGTTGACACCCTTCACTTCGTTTATAATTCTTGTCATTACCTTCTGGAGAACTTCAAAAGGTATGTCGGAGCAGTCGGCGGTCATGAAGTCGCTGGTGTTTACTGCTCTTAAGGCTACTGCATAATCGTAGGTTCTGAAATCACCCATAACACCTACGGAACGCATGTTGGTAAGAGCTGCGAAGTACTGGCCGAGCTTTCTGTCAAGGCCTGCCTTTGCTATCTCCTCACGGTAGATGAAGTCAGCGTCCTGGACGATCTTGACCTTCTCCTCTGTAACCTCACCGATTATTCTTATTCCAAGTCCCGGACCAGGGAATGGCTGACGGAATACAAGGTAATCAGGAATACCAAGTTCAAGACCGGCACGTCTCACTTCGTCCTTGAAGAGCAGACGGAGAGGCTCAACGATCTCCTTGAAATCAACATGATCAGGAAGTCCGCCTACGTTGTGGTGACTCTTGATGACCGCTGATTTGCCAAGGCCTGATTCGATAACATCCGGGTAAATGGTTCCCTGTACCAGGAAGTCTACGGCTCCTATCTTCTTCGCCTCTTCCTCGAATACACGGATGAACTCCTCGCCGATGATCTTCCTCTTTGCCTCAGGCTCTGTAACGCCCTTTAACTTGTCATAATATCTCTGCTGTGCATTTACGCGGATAAAGTTGAGCTCGTAAGGGCCGTCCGGACCGAATACCGCCTCAACCTCGTCTCCCTCGTTCTTACGGAGAAGTCCATGGTCTACGAATACACAGGTAAGCTGCTTTCCTACTGCCTTTGAAAGAAGTACTGCGGCTACTGATGAATCAACACCGCCTGACAGGGCGCATAATACCTTGCCATCGCCGATCTTCTCTCTGAGGCTCTTTATTGTATCCTGAACAAATGTGTCCATCTTCCAGTCTGCCTTGCAGCCGCACACATCAATGACAAATGCATGTAACATCTTCATTCCTTCTTCTGTGTGCATAACCTCAGGATGGAACTGGGTTGCGTACAGTTTTTTCTCAACATTTTCCATTGCTGCAACAGGACATACTGGTGTATGAGCTGTAACCTTGAAGCCCTCAGGTGCCTCTGCGATGTAGTCCGTATGGCTCATCCAGCATACGGAAGTCTCCTTCACATCTGCAAATAATACAGAGTTCTTGTCTACACTGACCTCTGTTCTGCCGTACTCGCTGACAGGAGCGGTATCAACCTTTCCGCCCATCATGTGTGCTATAAGCTGTGAACCATAGCAGATACCCAGTATAGGGATACCAAGCCGGAATATCTCAGGATCGCACAGAATAGCTTCGTCACCATACACGCTGTTAGGTCCGCCTGTGAAAATAATTCCCTTAGGATTCATTTCCTTTATCTTCTCAACAGGAAGGGTATAAGGATGTACCTCCGCATACACGTTGCACTCTCTTACGCGCCTTGCAATGAGCTGATTATACTGACCACCAAAATCAAGCACTATAACCAATTCTTTGTTCATTGTTGTCTCCTTAACACATAGTTTTCTTTAATGTAAATATAAAAATAATATAAACCATTATCAATCCGTAGTCTATACCAATTATTTTATTTCTTCCTTTATTACTTCCACAGCCTTGTTAAACTGTGTATCCTTCTCACCCATGTAATCGTCTGCGGTGTAGTCATCCGGAAGGCTTACCTCCACATCAGGAGCAATGCCCTTCTTGTGGATGTCATTTCCATTTGGAGTGAAATACTTGGCTGTTGTGAGCTTCACTGCAGAACCGTCCTGAAGAGGAATCACACTCTGTACAATGCCCTTGCCAAATGTATTCTCGCCTACGATAGTAGCCACACCATGATCCTTCATTGCACCTGTGAATACCTCTGAAGCACTGGCACTCTCGCCATTTACAATGACAACCATAGGTTTATCAAGGAATTTGTCATCAGTTGCCTCATATGATGAGATAACCTTTCCGTTCTTATCCTCTTCGTATACGATCTTGCCGCTGGCAAGTATGTCGTCACACATGCTTACAACCACATTGAGCAGTCCCCCCGGATTAGATCTTAGATCAACGATAAGTCCCTTCATACCCTGGGAATCAAGATCATTAAGAGCCTCCTCGAACATATCTCCTGTATTTCCCACAAACTGTGTAACACGTATGTAGCCAATGTTGTCCTCAAGCATTTGATATTCTACTGTTCTGTTCTCCACCTGACGTCTTGTGATGGTAACATCATGAGTCTTCATGTCTGAAGATCTGTACACTGTAAGTGTTACATCTGTTCCAACCTCGCCGCGGATCATCGTCACAAGATAATCAAGATCGTCCTCTGTAGTGATCTCGTAATCGCCGATCTTGGTAATGTAGTCACCGGGCTTTATATCAACATCCTCTGCAGGAGCCCCCGGAAGGATATTTACAACTACAACCGCACCGGAATCCGTATCCTGACGCACTGTAACGCCTATTCCTGCATACTCACCTGAGGTGTCCTCCTGGAGCTTTGCATACTCTTCCTTGGTATAGTACTTTGAATAAGGATCATCAAGGGCTTCAACCATACCCTTATATATTCCCTCTTCAAGGGCTTCATCCTCGGCTCCAAAGTAGAATGATGAGTCAATAACCGCCTCGATCTTGGCAGCCTTTCCCAAAGTATTGTTGTCAATGACTGAACCGCTGTACTCAAGATTGGTGCTTCCGCCATCAGCTACAGTACCACGTCTCACATTGCCGGATTCACAGGCTGTGAGGCCTGTCAGCCCTATTATGCACACTCCTGCTAACAGTATGCCTTTCTTTAATTTATGCATGTCATATCTCCTTTTTATTTCATATGAAAATATCTTAAAACAGCCAACTATTATTATACCGCTGCCTCTTACGCATTTCAACCAATTTAATATATGCCCGGCACTACTCAATCATATATCATACCTCATTAACAATAAAAGAACAGTCCCACAGCCATGCCACAGGCATGTAACCGCAAACTGTTCTTTTATTTATCATCCTGCCGGATCTGTTTCAATTCATACGGATGTATTCTGATTTATAAGAAGTTGACAGGATTTACATATTCTCCGTTAAGCTTAACACCGAAGTGGCAGTGTGGACCTGTTGAGTATCCTGTACTACCTGCCTTGGCAATTACCTGTCCCTTTGATACCTGCTGACCTACGCTTACACAAAGCTGTGAATTGTGCATGTATACTGTCATGATACCATTTCCATGATTGATCATTACGTAGTTACCTGCTGATGAGCTGTATGTAGAAATAAGTACTGTTCCAGACTCAGCAGCAACAATATCTGAACCTGTTGGGCAAGGGATGTCTATTCCCTTGTGGAATGTACTTGCTCCTGCTACAGGTGCGCTTCTCCGTCCAAATGGAGATGAAATACGTGTTCCCTGTGTTGCAGGCCACATAAGACGTCCTGCGTAGCCTGATGGATCATACTGACCTCCTGAACCGCCGCCACTGTATCCACCGCCTGAGCCGCCGCCATTATTGGCATCAGCCTGTCTTGCAGCCTCCTCATACTTAGCGATGAGGGCCTCTGCGTCTTCCATTTCCTTGGCATACTTGGCAACTATAGCCTCCTGGGTGCTGGCGTCATCTTTGTATTTGTTCATCTCTGTCTGCTTCTGATCTATAAGATCGTTAAGTGTTGTCTCCTGAACCTCAAGCTCAGTCTGGGCAACCTCAACCTCCTTAAGATCCTTCTCGAGAGTAGCCTCGTAAGTCTCTATATTCTTTCTTGTATTGATCAGATCATCAAGCTGTATCTGGTCGTAATTTGAAAGCTGCTCAACATATTCTGACTTGTTAAGCATATCTGAGAATGATGATGATGACATAAGAGTATCCAGGTACTCTACCTCGCCATTTTCATAGAGGAACTGTATTCTGACCTTCATGGCTTCGTACTGCTTCTCCTCATTCGCCTTTGCCTCATCAAGTTTGACATTTGTCTCGTCAATCTCTGTATTTAAGGCGTCACATTCCTTCTGCTTCTCTGTTATCTTTGTCTGTACATCAGTAACCTGTGCGTCTAATTCCTCAATGGCTGAATTAACTTCATTTATCTTGTCGTTGATGGAATCCAGCACACCCTGTGCGTTATCCTTATTGTTCTCTGCCTCTTCCTTCTGCTTCTTGGCATCATCGATGTTATCGGCTCTGCTGACAAATGAAGATGTATAAACCGTCGAACATGATAATACTGCAACCAATGCCATGCCTAAAGCAACCCTTGGCATTTTTTTGATAAATCTGAGTTTCATTGTATCCCTCCTAATAATGTTGAACATTAACCGTGTAACCCTGTTATATCTTTAAATGCTTTCTTGTGGTAAGCAAACTACCTATGAGACCTACTCCCACACCGAGAACAAGTCCTACAGGAAGGAGATACTTGAATAATTCCTGTCTGCTTACGAAAGCAAATATACTGGTTATAACACCAAATCTACCTGCCACATACTCAATGACTCTTCCATATATTTCATAGAAAAGTACCAGAGGTACCGCAGAACCTACAAGTCCTACAATAATACCTTCTATAACGAATGGTGCCCTTACGAAGAAGTTTGTTGCACCAATAAGTTTCATTATCGAAATCTCTTCTTTTCTTACGGTTATACCGATAGTGATGGTATTGCTGATAAGGAATATTGATACTAACATCAGGATGACGATTATTCCCACAGAAGCGTATCCCAACAGTGATGAAAGAGTTGTAATGCTATCCGCTGTAACGTCTGAGCTCTTAACCTTTCTTACACCGTCTAACCCCTTTGCAAATGCTACAAATTCTGCCTGCTTTGATACATCCTTAAGTGTAACCTCATAGGAAGCTGCATTCTTAAGAGGGTTGTCATCACCGTAGGCTGCCTTGGCAGCTTCAGGATTGTCGTAATTCTGCTTACAGAATGTATCCCATGCCTCATCTGCAGATATGTAATCCATAGTCTCCACATAGTCAACTACTCGTATCTGTTCACCTATCAGATCTATTGTCTCCTGAGACGCATCTTCATTAAAGAAAACCGAAATAGTAACCTTGCTTTCAATCTCCTTCATACCTGACTGGAAGTTCATAACTACAGCAAATACTATAGAAAACAGGAACAGACATGAAACGATAGTACCGATAGATGCAAGTGAAAACAAAATATTTCTCTTAATATTTGAAAATCCCTGTTTCAGGATGTAAAAGAACGTACTAATCTTCATCTATGTAGCCACCTACTTTTTCGTCGCTTATTACAACGCCCTTCTTAAGTGTTATTACTCGTTTCTGCATCTCATTAACGATCTCTTTATTATGTGTAACAACCACAACGGTTGTTCCTCTCTTGTTGATATCATTCAAAAGGTTCATGATATCCATAGAGTTCTTAGGATCAAGATTTCCTGTAGGCTCATCTGCCAGAATTATGTCAGGATTATTCACCAGGGCTCTTGCCATGGCAACTCTCTGCTGCTCACCACCTGAAAGCTCTCTAGGATATGACTTGAACTTATCTGCAAGACCTACAAGTGTAAGCATTGCAGGAACTCTTCTTCTGATGTATCGTCCCGGAGTCTGGATTACTCTCTGGGCAAATGCAACATTCTCATATATTGTCCTGTCCTTAAGAAGTCTGAAGTTCTGGAATACAACTCCGATTCTCCTGCGGACCTTAGGGATATCTCTTCTCTTTATCTTATTATAATTATATCCCGCCACGCTGATACTTCCCTTTGTAGCGTCAAGTTCCTTTAAGAGCAGCTTGATAAGCGTAGTCTTACCTGAACCACTGCTTCCAACTATGAAGACGAACTCGCCCTTCTCGATGTTGATATTAACATCCTTGAGAGCCGTCATGCCACCGGGATATGTCATAGTGACGTTTTCTAACTCTATCATAATCTGATTGTTCCTTTCAAATGTATATCTGTATATCGTACTCTCTCGTGGCAGTATACCTCATACTACAGATACAATATAGCTCAAATTTGTGTAATGTTTGTGAAAAAATCTGTACAAATTACTACAATTAGATGTATTGTAACATTTATGTAACATTTCGTCAACCTATTCTTGTTTACAACTATTTTACATCTCTGCAGGTGAAACAATAATACAACCGCTGCGAGTTTTATCTGCCAATCAGTAATCAGCAAATATTCGCATGCAGGCATGTGGCTTTTTCCTCGTTGCCATAAAAAATCCCGGATCTGCACTACAGTCCTCCAATGAACAACATCACAAGAGAAAAGCCGCGGCAGAATCCGGAATTTATCTTTTGCGTGATCTTTTCTATATCTTCATCTTCTATATTTTCTATCTTTAGTAATCTAATGACTCCATATACTTCATATACTTAACAACCATAAGTGCAATCTTAAATGTGATTGCATCATCAAATACCCTTAAGTCAAGACCTGTAGTCTTCTGAAGCTTATCAAGTCTGTATACAAGCGTATTTCTGTGAATATAAAGCTGTCTTGATGTCTCTGAAACATTCAGGCTGTTCTCAAAGAACTTGTTAATTGTTGACAATGTTTCATCATCAAAATCGTCAGGCGACTTACCGCCGAATATTTCCCTTATAAACATCTGACAAAGTGGAATCGGAAGCTGATAAATAAGACGTCCGATTCCAAGTCTGCTATAAGCAACCACATTCTTATTGCTGTAGAAAATCTTGCCTACATCAAGAGCCATCTTAGCTTCTTTATAAGAACGCGAAACCTCTCTTATATCACCCACAATAGTACCATATGCAATATGTGCTGAACTCATTGCCTCAGTATTAAGCATGTCAATGATAACCTGTGCGGTCTTGTCGAGTTCTTCATATGTCTCATTGCCTTTAACTTCCTTAACAAGAATTAT